>ENA-OQHP01000066-OQHP01000066.1-human-gut-metagenome-genome-assembly--contig:-NODE-66-length-31452-cov-1.811620_pt1 | contig 31452 bp, 41 predicted proteins | sample MGYA00242563_ERZ504717 | MGnify/ENA primary metagenome ERZ504717 (study PRJEB26092, sample SAMD00036212) | human gut metagenome | host: Homo sapiens | study: EMG produced TPA metagenomics assembly of... | reverse complement strand
CTTGCGCGTAAGGTCAAACTGAACTGAAGGAAGATTTCAACTGGAGTTGAAAGAAATTCAAGCTGAAGAAATACGTAGAATGCAGCCACTGTCATGGTACAGGAGCAGAAGGTGACGGAGGTACAGAAACCTGTCCTACATGTCACGGAACGGGTAGCGTAACCCGCACACAGCAGAGCATTTTCGGCATGATGCAGACACAGTCTGTATGTCGCAGTGCGGCGGTGAAGGTAAAATCATCAAGAACAAATGTAAGGAATGTAACGGTGAAGGAGTGGTTTATGGTGAAGAAGTGGTAACCGTGAAGATTCGGCCGGAGTAGCTGAAGGCATGCAGGTGACCATCAACGGAAAAGGTAATGCCGGAAAACACAACGGAGTACCGGGCGACTTGCTGGTATTGATTGAGGAAGAAAAGCATCCGGAACTCATCCGCGACGAAAGTGACTTGATTTACAACCTTCTGTTGAGTGTACCGACCGCTGCATTAGGAGGTACGGTAGAAATCCCGACCATCGATGGAAAGGCAAAAATCAAGATTGAGCCGGGCACACAGCCGGGTAAAGTACTCCGCTTGCGCGGCAAAGGTCTGCCAAACATCAACAGCTACGGATACAACACCGGTACAGGTGACTTGCTGGTAAATATCAGCGTCTACATTCCGGAAACGCTGACGAAAGAAGAACGTCAGGCACTGGAAAAATGGCAGGAAGCAGAGAACTTCAAGCCAAATACAAGCCTGAAAGAAAAAATCTTCAAGAAATTCAGAAGTTTATTCGATTAAGCAACAGCTTTTCAGATACAAGAAAGGACTGTCTCCCCTACAAATGGAGTCAGTCCTTTCTGCATTTAAACACGATTCCTGCAAGTCTCCTATTCGGCCGAAAGTCAATTTCCCAGTACTTTCCGAAGAAGTACTCCAGTACTGCATAGGGAGTACGTCCAGTACTTTCTGGAAGTACTACAGTACTCCTTAAGAAGTACTGAAAAGAGAACAGGACATTTCAGATTCTGCTCCAGTCCACATCGTCTTCTTTATCCAAATAAATTTAAACCAGGACTAAAAAGAGATAACAGCCTAAATAGCAGTGACATTTTTTGTATTTTGGGGTAACAAGAAAAATGAAAGTTCATGAAAAATATATCTTGCTGCTGACATTGTTCTGTCCGTTACTCGTTTTAGCCCAGACAGAAAACCCGAAGTCGCTTCCTTCCGACTCCTTTCCACGACATTGCATGCAGAACAGCTCATGGCTAAGGATACACTCAGTGTACCCCTGCCCGCTCCTGTTCCGCAGCATTACCTATACTCTCCCTTCGATATGTATGGCATTACTCCGTTCAATTACGGCTACGCCACCTGGGAGCTGCATAAAGGATTCAATGCGTCCATCGGCATGAATGTCACATTCAGTCCGAGCAAATACGCTCCTTCCGGAGTGGGTTTCGGTCAGGATGCCGCTTTCTTGTACGCCGTACCGCTGAACAAGCGTTTCAGCGTAGCAGGCGGATTGTATGCCAGCAACTTCAACTGGGGTGGCATTAACTACCGCAATGTAGGAATTACCGGCATTGCTGCGTTTAAAGTCAACGAACGTATCAGTCTGTATGCCTATGGCAACAAGTCGCTCATGCCAAACGTTCACCCTATTACTACCCCATGCCTAATTTTGCTCCCGACCGGATTGGGGGAATGATTAATTTCAAGTTTAATGAAAGCAGTTCCATCAGTATCGGAGTAGAAGGAATCAAGTACCCGCAAGGAGCTTACTGGTAAATGAAATCGTAAAAAGATAGGTTATCCTGATAAAAATGATGATATTTGCAGCTGTTTTTAAAAAGCAGAAATCATGAATTATCAGGAAACACTTACCTACTTATATAATAGTGCCCCTCTGTTTCAGCAGGTGGGAAAAGATGCTTACAAAGAAGGATTAGACAACACGTATGCACTGGATGATTACTTTCATCATCCTCACCGCAAATTCCATACGATTCACGTGGCAGGAACTAACGGGAAAGGTTCTTGTTCGCATACATTGGCTGCCATTCTACAGGCTGCAGGCTATAAAACCGGACTTTATACTTCTCCTCACTTAGTGGATTTCCGTGAGCGTATCCGCGTAAACGGCACTCCGGTAAGCCAGGAATTTGTCATCGATTTTGTAGAAAAGCACCGTGCTTTCTTCGAACCGCTCCACCCTTCTTTCTTTGAACTTACCACTGCTATGGCATTCACCTATTTCGCTGAACAGCAGGTGGATGTAGCTGTCATAGAGGTCGGTCTTGGAGGAAGACTGGACTGCACCAACATCATTCAGCCCGACTTATGTGTCATTACCAACATTAGTTTTGACCATGTACAGTTTTAGGTAATACCCTGGAAAAAATTGCTTCAGAAAAGGCGGGCATCATTAAAGAAGGTACTCCGGTCGTAATCGGTGAAACCACTCCAGAAACCCGACCTGTCTTCCAGGCTAAGGCTACTGCCGTAGGGGCTCCCATTGTATTTGCCGAAGACGAGCACCTGCTCATCCATGCGACCCGCAACGAAGCGATGCATTACGTTTACCAAACTGCTGACTACCCTCAACTGGAGGGCGAACTGGGAGGCTTATGCCAGCTAAAGAATACCAATACTCTACTCTCGGCTATCCGCCAACTTCGTCATGCAGGATACAATCTGTCAGAAGAGAATGTGCGTGAAGGCTTCCTCCATGTATGCGAGCTGACCGGTCTGATGGGACGCTGGCAGAAATTAGGTGAAAAACCGACCATCATCTGCGATACCGGACACAACACGGGTGGTATGCAATACATAACCGAGCAACTCAGACATCAGACTTATAAAACCTTACATATTGTCATCGGCATGGTGAACGATAAGGATGTGAGCGGGGTATTGTCTATGTTGCCTAAAGATGCCCGATATTATTTCACACAAGCCAGCGTGAAAAGAGCTCTTCCCTACCAGCAGATGAAAGCACTGGCCGAGACCTTCAATTTACACGGAGAAGCTACCCCCATGTGAAAGAAGCCTTCGAAGCAGCCAAGGAACAGGCCCAGCCGGATGATTTTATTTTTGTGGGAGGAAGCAGTTTTATTGTCGCCGATTTACTTTCTTTAAACAATTAAAGAACGTTCTTTCTTCGAAAATGTTTGGGTATATTGAAGAAAATCTTTTTATTTGCACAACAAAATAATGTGTGAACTAAAAGATTTTAATAATATGAACAACACATTTTACAAAGAAAATAATTTAAGCGGCTTAAAAAGAGCAGATTTTCAAAAAATTGTAGACGGCAAAGAGACAGATTTGTTTATTCTTTCGAACCAGCAAGGTGCCGAAGTAGCAATCACAAACTATGGGGGAGCAATCTTAACTGTGATGGTACCGGACAAAAACGGTAAACTGGCCAATGTGGTGCAGGGACATGACAGTATCGACAATGTAATCAACAGTCACGAACCTTTCCTGAGTACATTAATCGGACGTTATGGCAACCGTATTGCGAAAGGTAGTTTCCTGATGGACGGACAAGAACATAAATTGACCATCAATAACGGTCCTAACTCCCTGCATGGAGGCCCGACTGGTTTCCATGCCCGCGTATGGGATGCCAAACAGGAAGATGAGCAGAGCGTAACGCTGCACTATCTCTCTAAAGATGGTGAAGAAGGTTTCCCTGGCAATCTGGACGTCACAGTTACTTATACACTGACAGGAGAGAACGAATTGGTCATCACTTACGTAGCCAACTGCGACAAAAAGACCATCATCAACCTGACAAACCACGCATTTTTCAGTCTGACAGGTTTGAATAATCCAACTCCAACCGTAGACAATAACATTGTCACAATCAACGCAGATTTTATATTCCAATAGACGAAGTATCTATCCCTACAGGAGAAGTATTGAAAGTAGAAGGTACTCCGATGGACTTCCGTACACCGCACACAGTGGGAAGCCGTATCAATGAACCGTTCCAGCAGCTCATCAACGGAGCCGGATACGACCATTGCTACGTGCTGAACAAACGCGAAACGGAAGCTCTGGTATTTGCGGCTAAATGCGTAGAACCAGAAAGCGGACGCTCGCTGGAAGTTTATACCACAGAGCCGGGTGTACAAGTATACACAGCCAACTGGCACAATGGTTTCACTGGATACCACGGTGCTACATTCCCGGCAAGAAGTGCCATCTGCTTTGAAGCACAGCACTTCCCCGACTCACCCAACAAAGGACACTTCCCATCAGTCGTACTGAAACCGGAAGATACCTACCATCAGGTAACTATCTATAAGTTCGGAGTTGAAAAATAAAGACCTAATTCTTTAATTAACCTATAACAAACTAACACCTTTAAACAACATGTCACAACAACAAAAAAGCTATTTGTTACCCATAGTAATGATGTTCGCATTGTTTGCTATGATTTCTTTCGTAACCGGTTTGCCGGCTCCATTCGGAGTTATCGTACAGAGTGAATTTGGAGCTACCAACCTGGAAGCTACACTCGGATTCGCTGCGAACTTCATTGCATACGCATTATGGGTATTCCTTCGGGACTTCTTTACAGAAATCGGATACAAGAAAACAGCATTGATTGCTATTGCAGTAGGATTCATTGGTGTAGGTATTCAGGCATTGGCTCTAAAGGTCGGATTCTCTGTATATTTGGCTGGAGCTTCATCTCTGGTTTCTCTATGTGTATGCTGAACACAGTAGTTAACCCGATGTTGAACACTCTGGGTGGTGGCGGCAAGAAAGGTAACCAGCTTATTCAGACTGGTGGTTCACTGAACTCTTTGTCAGCTACTATCGTTCCGGTATTGGTAGGTTATCTGATGGGTGCAACGTAGAAGAACGTACTATCGCTAAGGCTTTGCCGGCACTTTACATCGCCATGGCTATCTTCGCCATCGCGTTTCTGGTACTTTTCTTCATGGCTATCCCTGAACCAAGCTTGTCTAAGGCAAACAAGAGCAAAGGCGAACACAGCCCGTTGTCTTTCCGTCACTTCAAGTTAGGAACCATCGCCATCTTCGTTTACGTAGGTATTGAAGTAGGTATTCCTCACTTTGCTAACTTGTTCATGACTGCACAGGCTCACGAAGCGGTCTAGGTATCGATCCGGCCATTGCAGGTTCTATCGTAGGAACTTACTGGTTCCTGATGCTTATCGGTCGTCTGATTGGTGCTTCACTCGGTGCTCAGTTCAGCAGTAAGGCCATGTTGACCGTAGCTTCTATTCTCGGATTGGTTTTGATCGGTATTGCTTCGTAACTCCGTTGAGCAGCGTAGTCAACATGCCGGTATTCAAAAGCGGAGCTAGTCTGTCATTCGGATTGGAAGCAGTTCCTGTCAGCGTAATGTGTATGGCACTCTGCGGACTCTGTACTTCAATCATGTGGGGTGGTATCTTCAACCTGGCTGTAGAAGGACTGGGTAAATACACAGAAGCAGCTTCTGGAATCTTCATGGTAATGGTTTGCGGTGGTGGATTGCTTCCGCTGTTACAAGGTGGAGTAGCCGACTCAGCAGGTTACCTGAACAGCTTTATCGTAATTGCAGCCGCATTGGCATACTTGTTGTTCTATGCGTTGATCGGATGCAAGAATGTAAACAAAGACATTCCGACTGAATAATAAAACACAAGGATGAAGGATGGACTCATTCTTCATCCTTTCTTGTTTATATACCAGAATTTATTAACCTTTAATTTTTATCATTATGGACATAGAATTTGTAAGAAGCCGCTTTATCAAGCATTTCGACGGTACAACAGGCTCAGTATATACTTCTCCAGGACGAATCAACCTGATTGGTGAGCACACTGACTACAACGGAGGTTTTGTATTCCCGGGAGCTGTAGACAAAGGTATGGTGGCTGAAATCAAACCGAACGGAAAAGATAAGTTTGCGCTTATTCTATCGACTTGAAAGACTACGTAGAATTCGGATTGAATGAAGAAGATGCTCCGAAAGCAAGCTGGGCACGTTATATCTTTGGTGTTTGCCGTGAAATGATCAAACGCGGAGTTGACGTAAAAGGCTTTAATACTGCATTTGCAGGTGATGTACCTCTGGGTGCAGGTATGTCTTCTTCTGCTGCATTGGAATCTACATACGCATACGCATTGAACGATTTGTTCGGCGACAACAAATTGATAAATTCGAACTGGCTAAGTAGGTCAGGCTACAGAACACAACTACTGCGGAGTTAATTGCGGTATCATGGACCAGTTTGCTTCTGTATTCGGTAAAGAAGGTCACCTGATTCGTCTGGACTGCCGTTCACTGGAATACCAGTACTTCCCGTTCAGACCGGACGGATACCGTTTGGTATTGGTTGACTCTGTAGTAAAACATGAACTGGCATCTTCTGCATACAACAAACGCCGTCAGAGCTGCGAAGCTGTTGTAGCTGCTATCAAGAAGAATCACCCGACTGTAGAATTCCTGAGAGACTGCACAATGGATATGCTGAACGAAGTAAAAGCTGAAGTTTCTGAAGAAGACTACATGCGTGCTGAATACGTAATCGAAGAAATCCAACGCGTGCTCGACGTATGCAACGCATTGGAAAAAGGCGACTACGAAACAGTGGGACAGAAAATGTATGAAACTCACCACGGTATGAGCAAGCTGTATGAAGTAAGCTGCGAAGAGCTCGACTTCCTGAACGATATTGCTTTTGACTGTGGAGTTACTGGTTCACGCGTAATGGGTGGTGGATTCGGTGGATGTACCATCAACCTGGTTAAGAATGAATTGTACGAAACATTCATTTCTACTGCAAAAGAACGCTTCAAAGAAAAATTCGGTCGCAGCCCGAAAGTATACGATGTAGTTATCAGCGACGGTTCACACAAGGTTTGCTAATTCTATATCCATTAACATAAAAGCACGAATTTCGGTTCGTGCTTTTTTTTATGATATATACTCGACAAAATCAATCGCCGCGATAATAATACAGTAATGAATGCCGCGCAATAAAGTCCGCATTCAGTTTCACCAGCATCTTCTCTCCTACTTCAGGCAATTCTGCATCTGGCAGCAAGTTTTTCTCAATGCAATAGTGCAACAAGTCCGGCGGACAAAGCATCTCTTCCGTCAACATCTGGAATGCATTTTGCGATGCCTCTTCCTGATCATAATAAGGATTTTCCGTGTCGGCGATGTATTCACACACATCCTTCGCCAGCAAAAGCCCTTTCTGCTCATCCACCATCAATACAAAGTTCCGGCAACTCTTCATCTGCGGCAAGGTATGATTCTCATCATCCGGCCACTGCAGAATCTCTACCAGAAGCGCTTCAGTGAATCATAACAGTTGAGATAAATAATCTTCCGTCCGCCAGTCCACAAGGTAAAGAGACGATAAATCTCCGCATTCTTCTGCAAAACAGTTTCCGGCATTTCCTTTTCCTCCTGATACAGACGAGGAACCGATTTCCAGCACTTTGCCTGCTTACCAGCCAACAACTCAATCCATTCGTGAAGGAACAACGCCAAAGGACCCGTAGGGATAATAAAACGGTCATCCGGTGCCACCCGTTCAATGTAAGGCAACATAGAAGGCTCCGTAAGGTAAGTGTGCCCGAAAAGCCATGACAATTTCCGGTCAGCCTCTTTTTCATCTGCATAGCCGGCAAAATAATCCTTCAGCAACTCATTCTCCGGAGCCACCTCATAAGCTTCCTCCAGTAAAGGCAGAAAAGCCTGTGCCTGCTTTAAGATTGAGGTATCCAGCGGATTTACATACCCACGCGAGTAAGGAGCCTTTTGCCATGTATTCCAGATAATGAAACGTACGTCCTCCAGGTTTACCTCTCCCTTTATATAATCTTTTCCCGTGGGATAGAATGGAAGACACCTGCCATACAAACGGGAATGAGCAGTGGTAAATCCCTGCCACAATCCCAGGCCGGAAATGATGTCTTCCAGATAAGCTGCCACATACAAACTTAAATACTTGCGAAACGTCTCAGGCAATTCCTCCAAATGACAAGCCGCATAAAGTTTGTTGGCCAATTCCACAAAAAACGTATCTGAAGAACAAACTGTCGTATACGGATGAATAGCCAGCCAGTCGTTCAAATAAATCACATTCTTTTTCATATATATTCGTTCATTTGAATAATCAGTTTCGAGTAAAAAGCGTCACAAGCAGTGAAATCAGTGTCAGACCGATTCCTACACAGACCACTCCGGTCCAGCCCCAAGCGTGCCAGAAAGTACCGGCTAGAAAAGTTCCCAGTGAACCACCCACAAAATAAGTCGTCATAAAGATGGTATTCACGCGGTTGGTCGCCTTGGGAGCCTGCGACAACGCACAGGTTTGATTACCTATCTGCACACATTGCATACCGATATCTATCACGATAATTCCCACGATAAAGCCTAAATAAGAATTCTGGAATATAAACATGATATCCAGGCTGCAATGATGAGCGAACAACCAACAAAAGTGAAAACCGCACTCCAAACTTATGTACCAGACTCCCAACAAAAGAGGCCGTCAGTGCACCGGCCACCCCACACAATCCCAGCATACCGATGATATTGTTTCCTGCATAAAACGGTTCCCCACTCAACTTAAAGGCCAAACATGCCCATAACGCCAGGAAACTACCAAAACAAAGTCCGGCCCGTGCAGATACCAGACGGATGGTCGAATTGTCCCTGTACAACGTAAAAAGCGATTTCATCAGTCCTTTGTACGTACCCCTGAAATTTAGCGGCATATCCGGCAACACCCGAACTACCACAAAAATACAAAGCAACATGATGACGGCTGCAATATAATACATCGTACGCCAGCCCCAGTATTCGCCTACAAAACCGCTGATTACCCGTGAACCCAAAATTCCGGTCAGCAGACCGCTGACCATCATCCCACATTGCGTGCTTTATTCTGTGGCAGTGAGAACTGTGCAGCAATCGGAATGAAAATCTGTGGCATGACCGAACAAATCCCTGTCACCAGCGAAGCCAGCAAGATATAAAATACATTCACAGACATGGCTATACTGCAAGTCGCCACCGACAACAAGAGAAAGTTAATGACAATGATATTTTTCCGCTTATACAAGTCCCCCAAAGGAATAATAAACAACAATCCCAGCGCATACCCAATCTGTGTGGTCATAGGTATCAGGTTAGCTGTAAACTCCGAGATGGCCAAATCTTCACTAATACGGTTCAGCAACGGTTGATTATAATACAGATTCGCCACAGAAAGTCCTGATATAATGGCCAGTATCCACAGTAACGAAGCCGGAATTCCTTTATTCTCCTCCAATTTTTGTTTCATATTGATAAACTCTTACTTTCATTCTGCAAAAATAGACAAAAAAACAAATGTCCATAATAAAGTCAACCACAAAGCAAAATGAAAATAAATTCAGGATTCATACAATAACCTTGTCAGATTCTTCTTTCATTAGTCCACAAATTACAAACTTATTACATATTACCTGAATTATGCAACTCACACAAAATCAAGAAAAAAGGAATCTGTCGTTCTATATTCCCTATCCGATAGGAAAATAAAAAAGTTAATTATCGACTGCCTAATTTGTTAAATCGTCCACTCTCTAATTATTCGTTGAAAAGATTTTTTAACTTTGCAACAGAAAAAACTAAGTAATACAAAAAGAATCAACGAACTTAACTACAAAGTATTTAGCGAACAACAACGCGAAAATAGATTTACAATTTATTTAATTAAAAATTTATGGTACATCATTCCAAATTCCTGTACTCCGCATTGGTCGTTTCAGCTATGGCTGTTGGCGCAAATGCTCAGGTAACAACTTCTGCTATCAGCGGAAAAGTTTTAGATGAAACCAAAGCCCCGGTTATCGGTGCTACAGTGGTAGCTATCCACGAACCGTCAGGAACTCTCTACGGTGCAGTAACAAACGTAGATGGACGTTACACCATCCAAGGTATGCGTACCGGTGGTCCCTACAAAATTGAAATCTCATACGTAGGTTACAACAAAACTGCATTTACAGGTATTTCACTCGAACTGGGTAACACACTCAGCCTGAATGCTGAAATGAACCAAGTTCAGAACTGTTGGACGAAGTCGTAGTCGTAGCCGATGCAAAAGCGAATGCCGGAGCTGCACACAACTTCTCTACACAGAAAATCGAAAACACTCCGACAGTCGACCGTAACGTGTACGACATCGTGAAGAACATGCCGATGGCCATGACTTCAAAGAACGGAGGTATCACATTCGCCGGTTCAAACAACCGTTACAACAGCTTCCAGATTGACGGTACAGTAAGTAACGACGTGTTCGGTTTGTCTGCATCTGGAACTAACGGTGGCCAGACAGGTGCCAACCCGATTTCTATGGATGCTATCCAGGAAATTCAGGTAGTCGTTGCTCCTTTCGATGTACGTCAGAGCGGATTTACTGGAGGTGGTATCAATGCCATTACCAAGCAGGGTACTAACACCACTCACGGTTCGGCTTACACTTACTTCAACAACCAGAACATGTATGGTAAATACAGTGCCGTACGCGGTTATGAGAAGTCTCCACTCACCCAGCAGTACACTCGTACTTACGGTGGAACATTGGGCGGTGCCATCGTAAAAGACAAATTGTTCTACTTTGTAAGTGCAGAAGCGAAGAAAGAATCTTATCCTTCAAGCGTATATCCAGGATATACCGACAGCTATATCACCAATGATGTAGCCAAACAGATTGCTGACCAATATGCTAAACTAACAGGTATTCAGGAAAACTATGGACAGCGCGATATTGAAAGTAAATCATTTGGGCTGTTAGCTCGTATTGACTGGAACATCAACCAGAACCACAAATTAGCTCTGCGTTACCAACACAACAACTCATACGATGACAACTACGGAGTGGGATCCACTTCATACACTTTCGTAAACAGTGGCTACCGTATGAACAATAAAACAAATTCTATCGTAGCAGAGTTGAACTCTCACTTGGGACAGAATTTGTACAATTGAATTCCCGTGCTTCAGCCAGCTTCATTCGTGACCACCGTGACGTAGCTTACCAAGGTCCTACAGTCCAGATTGAAGACATTTTAGGTGGTGACCAAAAACAGCCATTACCGCTAACATCGGTACAGAGTATTCTTCTGGTGCCAACTACTTGGATCAAGACATTTATACATTCGAAGATAACCTTTCTTGGTATTTAGGTAACCATACACTGACATTCGGTACACACAACGAAATATACCGCATGAAGAATCTGTTTATCCAAGCTGTAAATGGTTCTTGGTATTATGCTGACTTACAACGATTCCTGGATGATCAGCCTTATAAATTCTCTTACAAATACACGGACCCAGAAGTTAACGGGAGGCGACACACAATGCTCCTGCCATGAAATCTGGCCAGTTTGGTTTCTATGCACAAGATAAATGGGATGTCAGCAACAACTTCAACCTGACGTATGGTTTGCGTATTGATATTCCGGTAGTATTTAATAATCCGACTGAGAACCCTACATTTAATGAATATGCTGCACAAAAAGGTTTTGGCGTTCGTGTAGGAGAAAACCCAAGTGCAAAAGTCCTGTTCTCACCGCGCGTAGGATTCCGTTGGTATACCAATGACTCACATAAGACTTATTGCGTGGTGGTATAGGTATCTTTACAGGTCGCGTACCATTTGTATGGTTGTCAAATGCATTCAACAATACAGGTATGGAAAGCAAAGGTACCACTATCGAACCCAAAGATGGTAAAAATCATACCCACACAGCTCCTTCTTTAGGACAGTATGCCAACAATCCTATGGCTGGAGCAAATTCTGGAAGCGGTTATTTCAGCCCGGATATCGTAACTGTATCTAAAGACTTCAAATATCCGCAAGTATTCCGCGCTAACCTTGCCTTGGAACAGAGACTGCCGGGTGATATCAAAATGACATTGGAAGGTATCTATCAAAAACCATGAATAACGTATTCTTTGAGAACTTGGCACTGACAAATAACGGTGAAAAAGTATATGCAATCCCTGGAGTGGAGGCATCAGTCGCTCCATATTATACTAAAGGACAAAGCGATTATTATAGCATCATCAACCTGAGAAATACTAATAAAGGATATACATATGCTTTATCGGCATTGCTGGAAAAACATTTCAACTTTGGTTTGGACATGTCTGCATCTTACACCTTTGGACATGCAAAATCAGTAAACGATGGAACAAGTTCAGTAGCTTACTCTAACTGGAAATACAACTACTCTGTAGATACCAATTCTCAGAATGAGCTTGGCTTCTCTAAATTCGATATTCCTCATCGTGTAATGGTTCAGGCATCTTATAATAGTCCTAAATACTGGAATGGATGGACAAGCACCACAATTGCTGTTATTTATAATGGATTCTCAGGAAGCCGCTACAGCCTGACAATGAACGAAAAACAGGACTTTAACGGTGACGGCCAAAGGGTAACTCTTTGCTTTACATACCAACTGATGAAGAGTTAAACAAAATGACCTTCATTGATAATATTGATGAAGAAACAGGCAAGGTTATCATGACTGCTGCACAGAGCCGTGAAGCTTTCAAGCAATGGATTGAAACGACAGTTATGCAAAGAACCACAGAGGTCAGTATGCAGAACGTAATTCAAACCTGAGCAAATGGGAACATGAAATTGATTTACACTTGGCTCAGACTATCTACAATATTCAGGGTATGGGCAAACTGGAATTTACATTCGACATCATCAACTTTGCCAATATGCTGAACAAGAAATGGGGTGCAAGCTATGAATCTGCTTACAACCTTTCTCCACTGACTCTTAAGGAATTTGCTGCTGATAAAACGACTCCATTGTATTACTACAACAATGCCGAAATCAAGAAGAGCGACATCAGCTCACGCTGGCACTGCCAGGTGGGTGTAAGACTGACTTTCTAATGAAAGACTAACCCTTTACATAAAAGGTGTATTGCCCACAAAAGAACGGCAATACACCTTTCTTTTTATCATCCTCTAACAATAACCAGACTTATGAAAAAACTTATCTCGCTGTGTATGATGTGGTGCATCTGCCTCTCTATGTGGCCGGAAAGCACTACACCGTCATTGTATCCCTCGACGGGTTTCGCTGGGACTACCCGCAGATGTACGACACGCCGTTCTTCGACCGAATGGCTCGTGAAGGTGTAAAGGCCACCATGATTCCCTCGTTCCCTTCGAAAACCTTCCCCAACCACTATACCATTGCTACGGGACTGGTGCCCGACCACCATGGTATCGTAGCCAATACCTTCTGGGACCCACAGCGCCAGGAACTTTACAAGATGAACAATCTGAAAACCCGCAACGATGCGTCTTATTATGGCGGAGAACCTATCTGGATTACCGCACAGAAGCAGGGTATCAAGACGGGAAACATCTACTGGGTAGGCTCTGACATTTCCGTAAAAGGACAGCACCCCACCTACTATCACGTGTACGACCAGAAACCCCGGCTCACCCAGACGGAGCGTGTGGCAGAAGCACTGAGAATGCTGAAGCTTCCGGAAGAAGAACGTCCCCAGTTGGTTATGATTTATTTCGAAGATTCTGATACCTACGGACACACTTATAGTCCGCACAGCAAGGAAACACGCCGCTGCGTGGAAGAGCTGGATGCCCTAATGAAATACTTATGGGAAGGACTTCAAAGCTTACTTTCGGAAAGGACATCAACCTGATTGTGACGTCCGACCACGGAATGGCGACTGTCAGCGCAGACCGCTTTGTACCCATCAAGCACCTGTTGAACGAAAATGGTATTCCTTGATTGACGGGAATCTTCCGGCACAGATTTATACGAAACCGGAATACCGCGACTCCGTGTATCAGGCACTACAGGGACTGAATCACGTACGGGTATGGAAAAAGAAGATATTCCTGCTTATTTGAACTATGGAAGCAATCCGCGTGTGGGCGACATCATCGTACTGCCTGATTTAGGCTGGCTAGTGGAGGAAGGCAACAAGACGCTGCCAGGTGCCCATGGATTTGACCCGACCTACGACGATATGCAGGTAATGTTCCGGGCATGCGGACCGGATTTCAAGAAAAGATACGAAGCTCCGAAGTTCCGAAATGTATCGATTTATTCCTTGCTGGCCCGTCTGCTTCACATCACTCCCGAGAAAACAGACGGAAATCTGTCAGAAGTTGAGAGCATGCTGATTCAGTGATATTTACCATATCCTCTAAGAATAAAAAAGAATTGCACTCCTCTAAAAAACGCAAGGACGTTTGACTTGAAACGCAAGTGCATTCGTTTCAAAACTCTTTGGCGTTTTAACTGAAACGTCAAAGAGTTTTAATTCAAACGCCTAAGCATTTTACATACCCTGATCCGAAGTTTGCTAAATTCTCATTTATCTAAGTAAGTTTACACATTTCCCACATTCTCAGCAGAGAATTTCACACTTCAAAAATTAAATCTCCTAAAATGTTAAAAAAGCATTTTCCCAATAAACCACAAGAGGGATTCATTGTCTTAAAGCCGTAAGTGCACTGAAAATGATTATTCACTTTTAAATTTTGACCACAATGAAAACAACTCGTTTATTATCTACATTGATTCTTACCGTATGTTTAGGTTTTGGAAGTGTAATGGCACAAAATGCTGCACGTCAGGTTTGTCCGGAAAAAGCTGAAAAGCCTTGCAAGGTAAAACTTACTCCAGAACAACGTATGGAAGCACAGGCTCAGCGTATGGGAAAACAACTGATGCTGGACGATGCCAAATTAGCTCAGTTTACTTCTCTCTACAAGGAATACCTGATTGCCTTGAAAGAATGCCGTCCGGCCGCAAAAGGAAATAAAGTAAAACCGTGCGAACGTACTGACGCACAGATTCAACAGGAGATTGAACAGCGTTTGAAGTTCGTCAGAAAGTGCTCGATACCCAGAAAAAGTACTACGCTTCATTCAAGAAAATACTGAATGCCCGCCAGCTGGAAAAGGTGTTCAGCATGCCTCGCCCGGGAAAAATGCACAAAGGAAACTTTCCGATGAGACATGGGAAAATGGGTAAGCCGGGAAAGATGCCCGCACCGGGATGTCCGAATGTATGCCCGGCATGTCCACAGGCTCCTCAAAACAAATAACTTACTATAATTATCACTAACCGCAGAAGCGCGGAACTCTCACGGTGTCGGGAGACACTGAAGAGTTCCGCGCTTCTTTTATATATGCTTTCCGTAAAGGAAAGCGGTATTAGTTTTTCTGCTGCATCATGTGGCGGGCATAGAACCACACCACTACATAGCCGACGAAAGGTACGATAAATGCCCAGTGCATATCGCATAGTCTCCTACCAGTCCCATGAGTACCGGACCTACGGCACCGCCCACCGGCGACATCATCAGGAAGGAAGAGGCACGCTTCGTATGGCTGCCCAGCCCTTTCAGAGAGAGAGCAAAAATGGTGGGGAACATAATGGCTTCGAAGGCATAACCGCAAAGCAGAGCTACGAACGACACGGAGCCTAAATCCAAAATCACCAGCAGGGTGGTGATAACCGTTCCCGTGGCACACCAGAAGAGCATCTTCTCGGCACGAACGCGGCGCATAATCCAGCTTCCCACGAAACGTCCTACCATGAACAATCCCAATCCACCGAACGAAAGTACCAGCGAGGCATCGCGGGCATTCATCCAGCCAACCTCCGTCACGTAGTTGATAAAGAAACTATTGATGGAGATTTCGGCCACTTCGTAGGCAAACAAAGCCGCCAGTCCGAAAACGAAAAGCTTATGCGACCACAAGCTTACGCGACGGCCTTCGCTGTCCACTTCCTCTTCATGAGGTATTTCCGGCAGGGGTACGCGCACAAAGGCCAGCGCCGCCAGCAGGACAACCACTCCCATCACGCATACGGAAGGGCCACATTGCCTCCGGCTCCCTTGTCATCGTCCGAGAAAAGCAGGAGTCCGGTCAGAATCGGTGCGAAAATACATCCCAGCCCGTTGAACGACTGAGCGAAATTCAACCGGCTCGCAGCCGTTTCCCGTGCTCCCAGTTCCGTTACATACGGATTGGCAGCTGTCTCCAGAAAAGTCAGTCCGCATCCGATGACGAACAGCGAAAAGAGGAACATATTGAACGAGGCGATATATTGTCCGGGAATGAACAACAACGAGCCTGTCCCGTAGAGCAGCAAACCAAGCACTACTCCCCTGCGGTATCCATGTCGGTTGATGAACAATCCGGCCGGAATGGCCATGATGAAATAACCCATGTACATCGTGGCCTGAATCATGGCCGAATGGGTACGGGTGATGGTGAGCAGTTCCTGAAAATGCTTGTTCAGCACGTCCAGAATGGCATGGGCAAATCCCCACAGAAAAAAGAGTGAGGTTATCAGTACAAAGGGGAACAGGTATTGGCGTTCCACCAGGGCAATTCCTTTTTTCTTCATCCTTGCCCCTCTTTTATACATACGACAAAAGTTCCGGCAAGTCGGTGATGATTACATCCGGAAGTGTTTCATCTATTTCTTCGTTGCCCCACCTTCACCTTTCAGCCAGGCCACCTTGCAGCCGACAGCCTTTGCGGGCACCACGTCCTTGGAGAAGGAATCGCCTACCACCAGCACATTTCCGGCAGGCAGCCCATGGCTTCCACACCCAGCCGATAGATGGCAGGATCGGGCTTGCGTACTCCCACTACCGACGATTCTATGATGCCGGCAAAGAAATCAAACAAGCCGAAGTCTTTCAGGATGGTCTGGATATTCCCGTAGAAGTTGGATACCAGCACCAGCTTGTAGCGTTCGGAAAGTGACTTCACTACGGGACGGGTGTGTTCCAGCACGTCCAGCACATAGCGGTAGCAGCTGTCGGCCACTTTCCCGGCATAGTCTTCCCAGCGGGCTTCTTCTCCGTCCAGCTTGCCTTGTTCCACCAAGTACTTCATCTGAATGTCGGTCTTGATGCGCAGCACATCGTGGAAATTATGTTCCGGCTTGACCAGCGGCACACGGGCCAGCGTACGTTCCCCGTGCACGTATGCCTCACGGAAACTCGCCTTGTCCACCGGCACCTGAAATTCTTCATACTTGCTCCACAACACTTCCGCCAGTGGCGGCTGTTCGTATCGATTGTTCCTCCGTAATCAAAGATTACGCCTTTTACATCTGTCAGTTTACTCATCTTTAGTCTTATTTGGGGTGCCGTTGCCGACTTTCATCAGCAACACGCCAATTACAATCCATATCAATTCACGCACACGGGTAATCAGTCCCGTATAGATGCCAAACGCACTCGGAATGGCCAGCCCTCCTACCGCCAGTGCAAATCCTCTCGCGTGCCCCAAGCCTGCATGGGCGAGAAAAAGAACAGGTTGGCAAACAAGGAAGTGAAGGCCATAATCAGGATGCAGGACAGGAAGCTCACATGGTCGGTCAGAATGTTCAGGATAAAGAACACTTCGGCACAATTCACAATACGCGCCATGAACTCCAGTCCCAATGCCACGTAGAACGTGCTTTTCCGCTGCTTGTGAAGTGCGGCAATCTGTGCGTCCACGCGTTCCAGCGTCTCTCTCTTTTCAGTCAGGAAACGGCTGGCCCAGCGTTTCACATAAGGCAGACGGCACAACAGCTTGAACGTGCGTACCGCCATTCCGTTGCGATAGCCTTTCATAAAGAAATAAATGGCCAGCAGGCAGAAGAAAGCCACCACCGAGAGCATGATCCCCATCCCCCAGTTCACCGGTTCAAAAATCACAAACAAGACGACCGATACCAGCCAGAACCAGAAATGAGAAAAGATGTGCATCATCACATAGAGAATAACCGACGAGGTGGCCTTGCTAGCACCTACGTAAGGCGTAAGCTCCATGATTCGGTACGGCTCACCGCCCATCAGTCCCACCGGAGTGGCATAGTTCAGGGCAAAACCGGATACGGTCAGCTTATAGACCTTCCAGAAGGGCACCTTGGCATGTTTCCCGTCGCAGATAATGACATACCATGACCAGGCATTCAGGTAATAGATGAACACCCACAGAAGAATCACGGCCGGAAACCACACCCCTGCCTTGCGCAAGTTCTGCCACAACTCCTGATAGTCCATATCGAACGTGCAGAGCATAACCACAATGGCAAAGATGCCGAAAAACCAGAATATATTCCGAAACTTTTCCTTCATCACTTGGCGTATTTATGGTAAAGATATGCACACAATGCCTCATGACGACGACGCATGTACACAAACAGACTGGTCATCACCACCATCTCGAAAATGAAATACAACCACGGTTCTCCTATCAGCAGGCTGATGTAAAGGACTATCGCGCGGGTATTGAATGTCAGGATGTTGGTGTACTTCATCAACGGCAAGCTCAAGGCACGGAACTCATCGCGCAACTCCTGAGGAATGTTGTCACCGTAACGTTCCTGCACAAAGGCGTAGAAACGCTGGAAGTTGGGAGTCATCTGTTCCTGCTTGCGGTATAGTTGCCATAAAAATACAAGAAGGCCTTCCACCAGAAGTTGCCTTTCCACGGCAGACTATGGAAAATCTCACGTTGCTGTTTGAAGTTATCCAGCTCACTACCTGCCTTTCCCTTCAGGAAGAACAAGTGGATGTTACGGTAATAATCGGCCAGCGTGCATTGCTTGCTATGGCACACCGTACCTGAGAACCAGGCTATCAGCCATATATATATGCTCCAGGTCTGTCCGGAAGCCTCTCCCAGATGGAAAGGAAGCGGCTGGTTCATCAGACGCAGACAGATGGCGACATAGATGGTGATAAACCAAAGGTCACCGGCAAATCCGTCGAGCATACGTCCCCAGCGGGTTTTCTTGCCGGTCATACGTGCCAGCTGCCCGTCGCAACTATCATAATGGTTGGCCCACATCAAGAGGAAAATACCAATCAGCGTATGCGTCATGTCGGGATAATAAAACATCACTCCTGCCGCTACGCCTAAAATGATGGACAGGATGGTCACTACATTGGGATGTACCCCGAAACGCTGGAAAAACAACGCCCACACATAACCCTATTGGGCGATTGAAATGGATGTCCAGAAACTCTTCTGTATCCATGGACTTGAAAGAAGCCTCTACTCCTTTTTTCTCCGTACTCATTACTTTTCTAATTTGTGGATAATACGATTATAGATACACTTGGCGATTTCCGGTCCGGCTTCTTCACGGCAACGGGCAAAGCTGGGCCAGTCGTTAAGTCGATGATGCGGATTTCACCGGTAGCCGATACCACACAGTCGCCTCCGTATACAGGCACATTCAGCACCTCGGCTGCCTTGTTGGCGTATGCCTGAAGCTGCTTGACATCGAACGGGAAACCTCTCGTGGCTCCGTTGATGGCTTCCAGTCCGAACTTGCTGTGTGACTGTTCCGTTGGATAGAAGGTATAAAAGAAATTCGTTCCCTGTACCCCGTAGAACTTCACCAAATCTCCCACCAGGTGTTCGTTGACTACTGCCACCGGAATGTTCCGTTTCCGGAAATCGGCCATCACCACTTCTGCTTCTTCCCGACATTCCACGTACACCACGTCTTCTTTCACCATGGCATGCGAATTGCCTCGCTTAATCCAGCAAGGGAACACGGAAGGAGTAAACTTCTCATCAGTAGAAATAATAAAGCTCCAGGGATGTGGCACTTCATTTGCCACCAGCAGCTCCGTCATCTGCTGACGGACACAGTTGTCAATGCCATACGCAGAGTTCACCACCAGGGCACCCCCGTCTTCCAGTTTTTTCAACCGCTCAATGGTAGCGCGGTCGCGAGCCATGTCGAAAATAAACTCACCCTCTATGTTCTGAGCAACAAATTCCTTTTCCGGATAAATTGTCACCTCACACCCCATTCTCTCCAATGCTTCTGCCGCAAGCCGAAGGATTGCCGCATCATTGTCTACGTGATTCGGGGAATATTCATTACCACGGCTCACACCGATCACCCGAATCTTCTCTCCTCTTTTACACATTCTATCTTGTTATTCTTATTTTCTAGATTTTACGCAAAAAATCAATGTTGCTTATTCTGTTTTAATCTTGTCCGTTCAAAAAAGCCTCTGCTTTTACAATGTCCCCCGCATGGTCCACATCCAAAATCTTTGAGAAAGGATAAGCCTTGAGCCGAAGGCCGTCGGCTACCAGCTGACGCTGAAAATTACGCATGCGCGACATACCCTGCGCCATACATTTCTCCAATGTCACGATTGAGTTGGGCGACAGGCAATAGATTCCCCCTGAAATGTAACGCGTATCAGGCTGCAAAGTATCATAGAAACCGGTAATATTGCGGTCTTCGTCCGTACCGATATACAATGGTTTTTCGTCGTCGATGTAATCCGTAACGGCCATCATGCCATCCCCTTCAAAAGCCTTGAAAGCATCAATAAAGCGTGAAAACTCCTCTTCCCGGAAAATCGTGTCGACCGTAGTCAGACAGAAACGGTCGTCCTTCAGGTAACGGCTCAGTTCGTAAAACTGTGCATGGAGCTGGGCGTTGTCTTGACAATAACCCGCAAAGGCACTTCCGATGTTTTTCCAGCTTGCTCAGGTGTTCCTTTGTCAAAGCCACCTCATTGTTGATAATGACCACCACTTCTTCTGCTCCGTTCTTCGCAAGATGTGAATCAGACGGTCAATCATGGCCATACCGTTCAGTTGCACCAGTGGTTTGGGCAACTGAACTCCTTCTTGTGCCAGCCGGGAACCTTCCCCGGCTGATATGATTGCAAACTTCATGTTATTCCTCTTCTATACTGTCTAATTTCAGTTTATCACTGTCATCTCGTTTCTCATAATACTGCTTGCGCAACGGACGGGCACTGATTTCTTTTTCCCAGGCACGGTTGCGGAACACATCCATGGCCACGTACACTGCCTGACGGAAAGAATCTTCCGAAGCAATGCCTTTTCCGGCAATATCGTATGCCGTACCGTGAGCAGGCGAAGTACGTACGATAGGCAGACCGGCAGTGAAGTTTACTCCCTTCATCCATGGCCAGTGCTTGAACGGAGCCAGTCCCTGGTCATGATACATGGCCAGAATACCGTCGAAATGCGTATAATTGCCTGAGCCCATGAAACCATCGGCAGGATACGGTCCGAAGCACTGCACACCGCGAGCTATCATCTCTTTCATGGCCGGAATAATCACTTCCTGCTCTTCTGTTCCCAACAGTCCGTTGTCTCCCGCATGAGGATTCAGTGAGAACACGGCAATACGCGGATTGTCGATGCCGAAATCTTTCTTCAGCGAACGATGGAAAATCTCCATCTTTTCCATAATCAGTTCTTTGGTCAGTTCACCGGCAATGTCACGCACAGGTACATGGCCAGTCACCAGTGCCACACGGAAATCACCTTTCAGCAGAATCATCAAGGCCTTCTGTCCTTCACCCACACGTTCTTCAATGTATTCCGTATGTCCCGGGAAATGGAACACATCCGACTGGATGGTATGCTTGTTGATAGGAGCTGTCACCAGCACATCGAACAGGCCTTCCCGGTAATCAGCCAACGCTCTTTCCAGTGCAGCCAGTGCCGTCTTTCCTGCTTCGGGAGTCGGCTTGGTCAGTTCCACCTTCAACTCCTCTTCTATGCAGTTCACCACGTTCACCCTTCCGTCCTGCACCTCTTCAGCAGAATTTACAATGCTGAAACTGGTCTGTATCTCCATGGCCTTGCGGTGATACGCAGCAACCTTGGGAGAACCGTACACCACCGGCGTACAAAGTTCCAGCATGGTGGGGTCAGAGAAAGTCTTCAATATCACTTCATAGCCTACCCCGTTTATATCTCCATGAGTGATTCCCACTCTAATTTTACGATTTTCCATATTTATTGCTTATTCTGTTCAGCTTCTTGTTTGATTTGTTCTTCCGAGATGGAATTATCTACCGGAATCTCCGACACTTCTTTTTCTGAAGGAAGCTTCAGTGTATATAACGCCGCGTTCAGCTTTCGAATCTGGTCACGTTTCAGCTTACCCGGGTTATAGACAAAACCTTCCACCACGATAACCCGTGCATTGTCACGGTCTACCCGCACATGCGATACGAACGGACCACCCATGGCATCGTTCTTCATTTCCCACAATCCGCGGGCCTCGAATGCATAGTCTCCCTTCACGGCAATGTTGCGCGTCTCGACAAAGATAGAATCGGCTGTTTCCATGTACATACCTTCACGCGCACCTGGCAGGTTGACCTTCATCACGGAGTCACGTTTATGAATGAAATACTCTTTGGTAAACGTATCGTGGTCGCGGAACGGATAGGCATACATCACAAAGTTCAAGTCATTCAGGTTGCTCGAAGCCCACAGGAAATTCTCACCCTGCTTGTACGACTCCATTTCCACCGGCATCCAGATGTCGCAATCAAACATACTCTGTACCTTGGCCGAAGTGTTTCATTGTGTTTTTCTCCAGCAACTTCACCTGACGGTTCATTTCGGCACGGGTAAAGAAGTCAATAATCACCTGACCGTTTTTCGAAACATAGTCTGCAAACTCCTTCTGGTTAGGTGCCTGAATAGTCATAATCATCTGCGGAGACGAATAGGCATCACGCGTATACTTGAATTTGGGCTGCGTATAAATGTCCTGAATATCTACAATAATGATGTTACGGAACAGACGCACCGAACGGTCAAAAAAGTCAGGCCGCACACGCGAAATACGGAAAGAGCGTTCAGCCTGAGGCAATCCCGGCACATCCGTGTCCAGCACATGAAACAGTGCACTGTCCGGACTCATCCAGCATTTGTCATCGGCCACCACCATCACTTCATACGGGCGTCCGCTTGACACCGGAGTAATGATACTCTTCCCCCCGTTACGGCAGGAAGCAAGCGACAGCACCGCCAGGGCCATCCCAAGGTAAAATGTCATTCGTTTCATTATGTTTCTTGTATTAAAAGGTTTCACTTTCTTTCTCTTTTTCTCTACCTGCTGCTGGGCGGTAGAAAGCATGCCGCAAGCCGCAAAGATATCTTCTCCGCGTGAAGCGCGAATGGTAGCGAACAAGCCGTGCTGTGTCAGATAATCACGGAAAGCAATCATCGACTCCATATCCGTTCCTTCCAAATCCACGTTCGGGATGGCATGAAAACGAATCAGGTTCATCCGGCAGTCCAGTCCACGGAGCAACTTCACCAGTTCCTTGGCATAAATCAGGCTGTCATTCACTCCCTTGAACACAATGTACTCAAAAGACAGACGACGCTGTTTGCTGAAATCATACCGGCGGAGTATCTCCACCATCTCGGTAATGGAGAAAGCCTTCTCTGCCGGCATCAGCTCTGCGCTGGGAAGGGAAAGGAGAATGCAAACTGATGGCCAGATGGCAGTCACTTCTTCCAGGAAACGCTCCAGTTCCGCAGTCCTACGGTAGAAACCGTGATACGCTTCGGGCTCCATTTGTATCCATAATCGGCAGTCAGGATTTCCAAGGCACGCAGCACTTCGTCCAGGTTGTCAAACGGTTCGCCCATGCCCATAAATACCACGTTGGTCAGCGTATCCCGTTCCGGCACAGAATAAATCTGATTCAGAATCTGGGCAGCTGTCAGGCTGGTCGTGTATCCCTGCTTTCCGGTCATACAGAATTTGCAGTTCATCTTGCATCCCACCTGCGACGACACGCACAAAGTAGCCCGGTCGTCATCGGGAATATATACGGATTCTATGTAATCACCTTCGGGCGTACAGAACAAGTATTTCACCGTTCCGTCTACCGAACGCATCTCATGCACCGGTGCACTGGCTCCCACCTCGTAGTTCTCCATCAGCCGCTCACGGTTTTTGAGCGAAAGGTTTGTCATCTCTTCAATGGAGCCTACTTCTTGTCGTACAGCCACGATGCAATCTGCCCGGCAGTAAATTTAGGCATTCCCAAATCCTGCACAATGGCTTTCAGCTCGCCCAATGTTTTGCCTAATAAAGGAGTTTTTTTCGTCATAGCGCTCTTTACTTCTTTATGCCACAGGCTTTTACTCATTTCCAGTCCTCCCTTGTCAGGACTGGAGTACTTCCCCTGAAGTACTGGAGTACTGCCAAGGAAGTACTAGAGTACTTTCGAGGAAGTACTGAGACATTCCCGGTTCCTTAAACGAAAGCACTGCGCATATTCCACATATTTAGCGTACAAAGTTAGGGAAAAAATAAGATATATTGCCTATCTTTGTACGTATAAATGTATTAAATTATGAATAACCAAGTAACTTGCTTCCTTTTATACGGAAGTGATAACCAGCAGAATAAAACCATCAAAGGCCTGACGGAGAGTTCCCGAACAGACCAGATATTCTTACTAACTGACCATCCGGAGGACAAAGACATTCCCACGGAGAAATGCCATTTTCTTCCCTCTTTCTCCTTCCAGCATACCGAAGGCATCCGGCAGATGCTTGCCCTCACCCGCACTCCCTACCTCCTTATTTATACCAAGCCCCACACATTAGATATGGGCTACATGGCACTGGAGCGCATGTGCGACTATTTAGCCGCACCGGAATCGGGGATGGTTTATGCCGACCATTATCAGGTGACAGAGGGAGTGCGAAAGCCTCATCCGGTCATCGACTACCAGCCGGGAAGCGTGCGCGATGACTTTGACTTCGGCTCGGTGCTGCTCTTCAAAACGGCTGCCTTGCAGGAAGCGTTCGACACCATCACCCACCAGCCCGAATACCAGTATTCTGCCTTGTATGCCGTGCGACTGGCACTTTCACAGAAATACGAACTGACACACATACGTGAGTTTCCTTTATACCGAAATTGAAGAAGACACCCGCCTGTCGGGCGAAAAACAGTTTGACTACGTAGACCCGCGTAACCGGAGCGTACAACTGGAACGGGAAACGGCATTTACTTATTACCTGAAAAATATTCATGCCTTCCTGCCTCCGGTGGAGCGCGAAATCGATTTGTCGGAAGGCGAATTTGCATACGAAGCTTCGGTCATCATCCCCGTGCGCAACCGCATCCGCACCATTGCCGACGCCATTGAATCGGTACTGAAACAGGAAACAGACTTCCCGTTCAACCTGATTGTCATCGACAACCATTCTACGACGGTACACGGAGTGCATTGACCAATACGCCGGAAACGAAAAAGTGATTCATCTCATTCCCGAACGTGACGATTTGGGCATCGGCGGATGCTGGAACCTGGGTGTGCATCACCCTCTCTGCGGACGCTTTGCCGTACAGCTCGACAGCGACGACTTGTACAGCAGTCCGTCTACCTCCAGACCATTGTCGACAAGTTCCGCCGGGAACGCTGCGCCATGGTCATCGGCTCTTACCGCATGACCAACTTCCAACTGGAAACATTACCGCCGGGCGTCATCGACCACAAGGAATGGACCGATACCAACGGACACAACAACGCCCTCCGCATCAACGGACTGGGTGCCCCACGGGCCTTCTTCACACCGCTGCTGCGGAAAATCCGTGTACCGAACACCAGCTACGGCGAAGATTATGCCTTAGGACTGGCTTTCTCCCGGGAATACCGTATCGGACGTATCTACGACGTACTTATTTGTGCCGTCGCTGGGAAGGCAATTCCGACGCGGCCCTGAGCATCGAGAAGCAGAACCAGAACAACAGCTACAAGGACAGCCTGCGTACCCTGGAAATACGGAAACGCCAGGCCCTACTCCGTCACCCTCTTTCATGGGAAGATGCAGCCCCTGCGGCTTCTGCCGAAACCTTCATCCGTCACCAGCTCGACACATGGCCACTGGCCCGCAAAAACTACGAAGCACTGGCGCACGTACAGACCCGCACACTTTCACTCGGAACGAACGACATCACCGTGCAGTTCAATCCGGCACGCGCCGTTTCCACCTGTGCCAAAGTAGACAAGGCTTCCATCGCTGCCCGTCCCTGCTTCCTCTGCCTGAGCCACAAGCCGGAAGAGCAAGAGTCTGTCCGCATCCAGCTGGACGAACCTTTCAGCCTGCGACTGAATCCTTACCCCATCCTGCCGGGACACCTCACCATCTCCACGGAAAGTCACCAGTGGCAGACATTGGCCGACAAGACTTCGCGCCGGTTGCCCGAACGCCTGGTCAACTGGTTGGAGAAGACTCGCCAGCGGCTACACCGTGTTCTACAACGGAGCCCAATGCGGTGCTTCTGCCCCCGACCACTTCCATTTCCAGGCTGTACGCAGGAAGATGTGCCCCTCATCCGCCAATGGGAGAAACTGATGAGCACAGCGGTAGAAAAAGGTTTCGAACCCCTCTCCGACGGCAAATCCTGCATCGCCTACGACATCGAAGGATACTTCTGTCCGATACGGGCCTTCATTACCCAGGGAGGACTGGCCACTGGTGTACGGCTGATTGACAGCTACCTGCACAGCCTGCCCCTGCACGAAGGAGAAACCGAGCCACGCTACAACCTCTTTGCCTGGAGCAACCCGCGCTACGGATTTGTCACCGTCTACATTCCTCGCACAGCCCATCGTCCGCAGTGCTACACTGCCGAAGGCGACGCACAGCTGATTGTCAGTCCCGGCGCCCTCGATATGGCCGGCATCCTTGTGACGGCCCGCGAAGAAGATCTTCAAAAACTGGACGCTGACACGCTCCGCCAAATCTACCACGAAGTAACACATTAAGCATCATGAAAGAACCTGAAATTAACGTGGGCATCGTCAATGCCTTGAAATAGCCTTTACACTCAATGCCAAGTTTCTGGCCAAAGGAGAAACCGTATCGGGCAAGCAACGTGTAATCCTTCGACGAAGGAGGAATTTCCTGGAACGGAAACGTGTACCGGGAGCTGACCTTTACCCCGTTGGAAGACGATGCCTCCTTCTCACTCGAAGACGTAACCATCGGTATCAATTTCCACTGGGAACGCCAGGAAACACAAACCTTCCTCGGCACCCTGCGTCTGGTGGTCGACGAAGGAAAGATTACCGCCATCAACCAGGTTCCGGCAGAAGACTACCTGACCAGCGTCATCTCGTCCGAGATGAACGCCACTTCTTCCCTGGAATTCCTGAAAGCCCATGCCGTCATCTCCCGAAGCTGGCTTTTAGCACAAATTGAAAAACGGAAGGCCCTCAGCAAACAGGGAAGTAACTTCTTCCCCTTCCTCAAGACCGAAACAGAATACATCCGCTGGTACGACCGCGAAGACCATACCATCTTCGACGTATGCGCCGACGACCATTGCCAGCGCTACCAGGGCATTACCCGTGCCTCCAACCAGAGTGTGGTGGAAGCCGTAAAGGAAACACGCGGCCAGGTACTCATGCACAAGCATGCCATCTGCGACGCCCGTTTCTCGAAGTGCTGCGGCGGAGTGACCGAAGAGTTCAACTACTGCTGGGAAGACAAGCATTATCCTTACCTCAGTGCCGTGCGCGACTTGGACACGGATGCCCCCTGTCCGACCTCACCCAAGAGGAAGAAGCCGAACGATGGATACGCCAGCGTCCGGAGTCTTTCTGCCACACCACCGATCCGAAAATCCTTTCACAGATACTCAACAACTACGACCAGGAGACACACGATTTCTACCGTTGGAAGGTGAGATACACGCAAGCCGAACTGGCCGAACTCATTGCCACGCATACCAAGAGCGACTACGGAGATACTCGACCTTATCCCCGTAGAGCGTGGAAAATCGGGACGTATCAGCCGGCTGAAAATTGTAGGAACCCTGAAAACAATGACCATCGGAAAGGAACTGGAAATACGACGCACCCTCTCACCTACCCACCTGTTCAGCTCGGCATTCGTAGTCGACAAGGGACCGGAAGTGAACGGAGTGCCCGAATGGTTCGAACTGACCGGTGCCGGATGGGGACACGGTGTGGGACTCTGTCAGATCGGTGCTGCCGTGATGGGCGAAAAAGGATATTCCTACGACCAGATTCTGCTGCATTACTACCAGGGAGCTGAAATCCGTAAGTTATACTAAAAACGAACGACTATGCGCACACGCTCTCCCTGGTACTGGGTACCTTCGCTCTACTTTGCCGAAGGACTTCCCTACGTAGCTGTGATGATTTTATCGCTGGTGATGTACAAACGAATGGGCATCTCGAACACGGAGGTGGCCCTCTACACCAGCTGGCTGAACCTGCCTGGGTCATCAAGCCTCTGTGGAGCCCGTTTGTCGACCTGCTCCGCACCAAGCGGTGGTGGATTGTCACTACCCAGTTGCTGCTGGGTGCCGGACTGGCCGGCATTGCCTTCACCATCCCCACCAGCCATTTCTTCCAGACCACATTGGCGGTATTCTGGCTCGTAGCTTCAGTTCTGCCACCCACGATATCGCCGCCGACGGCTTCTACATGTTAGGCCTTACCACGCATCAGCAAGCCTTCTTCGTGGGCATCCGCAGCACGTTCTACCGCTTTGCCACCATCGCCGGACAAGGACTGCTCATTATGCTGGCCGGCTGGCTGGAAGAAATGACCGGACGCACATCGTACGCCTGGAGCATCACCTTCTTCACGTTAGCAGGCTGCCTGCTGGCTCTGTGGCTCTACCATTCCTTCGTACTGCCCTGTCCTGACCAGGACTGTCCGTCGGTCGCCCGACAAGGAGAAGCCCGGAGCATACTGACCGATTTCCTGCTCACCTTCCGTTCCTTCTTCCAGAAAGAACAGGCGCTTACCGCCATTCTGTTCATGCTGCTCTACCGCCTGCCCGAGGCACAGTTAGCCAAGATGGGCATTCCCTTCCTGCTCGACCCAGTGGAACAAGGAGGACTCGGCATGACCACGGCACAGATAGCTTTGCCCAAGGAACGCTCGGCATTGTCGGTCTCACCTTGGGAGGTATCCTGGGAGCATTGCCGTAGCACGCCACGGACTGCGCCGCTGGCTCTGGCCGATGGTATGGGCCATCTCCCTGCCTGATATTGTCTATGTGTACCTGAGTTACGCCCAGCCCGACAACTTAATCATCGTGAACAGCTGCATCTTTGTGGAACAGTTCGGCTACGGATTCGGATTCACGGCTACATGCTCTACCTTATTTATTTTGCCAACGGCACACACAAGACCTCGCACTATGCCATCTGTACCGCCTTCATGGCCTTGGGCATGATGCTGCCGGGCATGATAGCCGGCTGGATGCAAGAAACCTTAGGCTACCAGCTGTTCTTCATTTGGATTATGGTGTGCACACTGGCCACCTTCGGCGTTACCGCCCTGCTGAAAATCGATCCTGAATTCGGAAAAAAATAAAAAGAGACGTTTTGTCCGGCCTTTACTTTCCGGAAAGGAAGTGCCGGACACGCATAAAATTCAATACCGTATCCGACTCCTGTCCCTGAGCCGATACAAAACAGAAATGCCGCTTGAATTGCAAGCCCTCAATGTCAATCACCTGAAAGTCTCCTTCCTTCAGTTCCCTCTCGAGAGCACAGATTGACACGATACCCATACAGTTGCTGCACCGCAAGAACGACTTGATACCTTCCGTACTGCCTAAGTACATCCGCACGTTCAGCGAAGAAGCTTCAGTCCCTGCTCTGCCAATACCATCTCAATGGCATCCAGCGTGCCGGAACCTCGCTCACGAAGCACCAATGGCACACGAACAAACTCTTCCAGCGTCAGTTCCTCCTTTCCGGCCCAGTGGCCGCGGGAACAAACTACCGACACCAGTTCATCGCACAAGAACGGGTCGTAGCGCAGGCTGGGCAGACGGAACACTCCCTCCACCATACCCACATCAATAGTATGCTCCTGCAAAGCCTTCTCCACATTGCGCGAATTGGTATCCATCAATGACACACTCATCTTGGGATAACGCTCCGTAAAAGCAGCCAGCACAGGCGGAAGCACATACTGTGAGATTGTCGTACTGGCCCCTAACCGTAACTCTCCCACATACTCATTGTTCAACTGGTGCATGTCGTACTCCAGCTTGCGGTAATCGTCCAGAATCCGTTCGCAGTGCTCCATCAGCAATTTTCCAGCCTCAGTGAGCGAAATGGAATTTCCCTTCCGGTCGAACAGACGCACACCATAGAGACTCTCCAGTTCCCTAACATGCTTGGTCACTGCCGGCTGACTCACAAACAACTCCTGCGAAGCCTTGGTAAAACTAAGGTTTCGTGCCACACTATAGAAAGCTTTCAAACGGAAATCCGACATGCCTCCACAAAGATTAAAGTTCCTCTGCCCGGATGCCCAACGACTGAAGAATGGCAAATCCTAACATTTCAAAGGAATATTCATAATCGTGTGCCGGAGGATTCATACCGAACACCGTCACACCATCTTTTCCCTTTATCTTTGCTGCCTGCTGCTCCACAGCAGTCCCATATCCCCTCTTCCATCGGGCACCAGCATGATTCGGCGTGCATCTTCGATTCGGTCAGCAGTTGCAGTGATTCCGTAAACAAGTCCTCCCGACGGGCCATATCCGAAGGCTGGAAAGCATAAAAGCGCAAACTCGCCCAGGCGGCTCTGGAATGCCATACCGTGAACCTCTTTTTCCAAATCGGAAGGAAGGCAGAAATTCATCCGGCTATGCTCCTCATCATACACAAAAATCACCTGTATCTCATTCTTGCCCGGCTCAATTCCGGCATCCAAAACCAGGCACTCCAGCAACACGGCCAAATCAGCCTTAGGTAGTTCACGCCCCACCAACGGTGCGAAATGTGCCGCCATATCCTTCCCCACACGGTCAAGGAAAGCTGCATCAATCAAAATTACATCAGAAGCAAAGGGTATTTTCTTTTCCATATTAGTTAATGTGTTTCTATTTATACTTGTTTCCAGTTGATGAAATAACCGTCTTCCATGATGCAATCAGAATTTTGTATTCCAATTGGATATTTCATACTAAACAATTAATAATGAATAACGGGGAACGGCAAATGCTTATTTGATTCAAGCCTTTATACAAAGATAAGAAAAATATCCAAGAGCCAATATTTACCCTGATTATTTAAATTCATTGCAATTCCTGACAGGATATTCCATCTGTCTCATTCAAAGCATTCTCATTTCTTTATTCAATGCATTTTCGTGTACAGCTACCGATTACTTCTTCCTCCAACGGGCTGGCGAACACTCTTCTTTTTCTTTGAACAGACGTATGAAATGGCTGGCCGACTGGAAACCTGACTTTCTGCAATTTCAGCAATCGTCAATTCCGGACATTCCTTCAGCATAGTCTTTGCATATTCCAACCGAAGACTGGAAATCCATTCACGGAATGACAACTGATAAACCAGCTTAATATAACTGGAAAGATAAGTACGGTTAGTCTTCAGTATTTCTGAAAGCTCTTCAGTGTCAGCCCTAATTTAAGATAGCCCTTCTCTTCTATCCAGACAGCCAGTCTTTCTGCAATGTCAGAGAAACTAGGAGGAAAGAGCCTGCATTCCCCTACGCCATAGCTGAAACATCCTCCTTCCGATGGCATTTCTGACTCGAAG
>ENA-OQHP01000065-OQHP01000065.1-human-gut-metagenome-genome-assembly--contig:-NODE-65-length-31766-cov-2.372705_pt1 | contig 31766 bp, 50 predicted proteins | sample MGYA00242563_ERZ504717 | MGnify/ENA primary metagenome ERZ504717 (study PRJEB26092, sample SAMD00036212) | human gut metagenome | host: Homo sapiens | study: EMG produced TPA metagenomics assembly of... | reverse complement strand
CACTTCCGAGTTATCTTTCCGAGTAGGCGGTCCCATCGACCGTTCGATGTATACGCAGGTAACCGATACCAACAAGGCAGCATCCAATAGCCGAACTAGATCCGCGCGATTTCCGCATCCGTAAGAACGTGCCGAAGCAATCTACCATCAGGCAAAGCGGAATTCGAACGTATACAAAGTTATACGACAAAGGAAATGTTTCTGCAAGTACTTATGAAAAAGCAAAAGCAGACTATATCACTGCAAAAACAACTTTCAATACAGCTTCCTATGAACTGGAAGACACACGCCTTATCGCTCCATTCAATGGTTATGTGGGTGAAGTATATATAGAGAAATTTCAAGATGTGAAAGCAACCCAGCCCATCATTTCTTTTATTGATATAGACCAACTTAAACTGGAGATTTATGTCACTCAAGACATTGCCCGTGCAGCGCAAGCACTAGATACAATACAAGTACGATTTGACGCCCAACCCGATAAAGTATATAATGCTAAGATAATGGAAATTTCCAAAGGGACTACCCGCAATAACCTCTCTTATCTGCTGACCGCTCTACTTCCCAATAAAGAAGGGAAATTACTGGCAGGTATGTCTGGTAAAGCAAGCCTAAATGCCCCTTCCGTTTCAACTCTTTCCCAAGGAGCAGCCATCCCTCAAACAGCCCTTTGCCATCGCCCTACAGAAGGAGATTATTTATGGGTAGTAAATTCCAAAACCCAACAAGTAACTAAGAGAAAAGTAAAGAAAGGGGATCTATTGCCAAACGGTTATGTATCTATCACCGAAGGCTTGTATCCTGATGAAACTGTAGCAAACAGTGGGCTCCGCTTCCTATCGGATGGAATGAAAATAAGTGTAGAAAACGAATAATATCACAGAAATAAACAATCATGAAACTCGTAAAATATTTTCTACAGAAGAAAGCAGTCACTATCTTGCTGTTGGTATTGATATTGGCCGGTGGGCTGTTCTCCTATATCAAAATGGGAAAACTGGAAGACGCCCCCTTTACCATCAAACAAGCACTCGTACTGACTCCGTATCCCGGAGCATCCCCCTCCGAGGTACAATCTCAAGTAACAGATGTTCTGGAAGATCCATCCAATCTCTTGGTGAACTTTATTATCTGAAAACAGAAAACCGAACAGGACTTTCAAAAATAACCGTTTATGTAAAAAAGGAAATCCGGGCAGACGAAATGCAACAACTTTGGGACAAATTACGCCGTAAAGTAAATGATGTACAAAGCAAACTCCCCGCCGGAGCAGGTCCATCTGTTGTTAACGATGATTTTGGAGATGTATTGGGAGTTTTCTATGGACTGACTGGAAAGAGCCATACCTATCGGGAACTGGAAGACGAAGCCAAGATTATCAAAAACGAACTATTGAAAATAAAAAGATGTTGCTAAAATAGAAATCTACGGAATACAGACACCTACCATTGACGTATCTGTCAGCCCATCCGTCATGGCACAAAGCGGAATTACGACCTCGGATATAGCCCGCGCTTTCGAAGCACAAAACAAGTGGTAGATGCCGGAGGTATTGATGCCGGACAAAATCGGCTGCGCATTGAATCCACTGGAAATTTTTATTCATTAGATGATATAAGAAACCTGACTATCGTATCACGCTCCGGTGAACATTTCCGCCTTGCCGACATTGCACAAATAGAAGAAAGTTATCAGACACCTGCCAGCAATCTGATGCGCATTGACGGTAATCCGGCCATAGGTATTGCCATCTCCACCGTCCCCACCGGAAATGTAGTGGATATGGCAGAAGCTGTGAAAAACGCATTGACGAATTATCCCAATCCATGCCTGAAGGATATGAACTGACCTCTATCTACGATCAAGGATATGAATCAGCCGTTGCCAATCAAGCTTTGTCTTGAATCTCATCATTTCCGTTTTAACTGTTATAGCCATTCTATTATTTTTCATCGGGTTCAAGAATGGCACGCTGATAGGTAGCGGACTGATTTTTCCATCTTCGCCACTCTCATTGTCATGATGGCTTGCGGCATCGCACTCCAGCGAATGTCACTGGCCGCCATCATTATCGCCATGGGGATGTTGGTAGACAATGCCATTGTTGTGTCAGACTCCGCTTTAATCAATATGGAGCGTGGAATGCGGAAACGTGTAGCCATCATGCAGGCTTGCTCGACTACCGCCCTGCCCTTGTTGGCAGCAACCGTAATCGCTATTCTTACTTTCCTTCCTATCTATTATTCACCACATATCACAGGTGAACTGTTATCCTCATTAGTCGTGGTTATCGGAGTATCCTGATGTTCAGCTGGGTGTTCGCACTGACACAGACACCTTTCTTTATACAGGAATTTGTCCGCCGCCCACGTCCCGAGGAACTGAAAGCGGCACTGTTCGACGGAAAATATTACAACCGTTTCCGCAATGCTTTACATTGGGTGCTCCGCCACCGGTCGGTCACCATCGGCTCACTGGCCATTATGCTGATACTCTCTGCCTGGAGTTTCAAATTTATTCCTAAAGTATTCGTACCCGCACTGGAAAAACAATACTTTACCGTAGATATGTGGCTGCCCGAAGGAACAAACATTAACGAAACAGACCGCATGGCAAGCAGTCTGGCAGACTATATACGCGGACACGAAGAAACAGAAATGGTTTCTACCTACATAGGTCGCACGCCACCCCGCTATTATTTATCCAATGTATCTTTCGGTCCTCAATCCAATTATGCACAAATACTGGTAAAATGCAAGACCTCCAAAGATTCAAAGGAATTACATGCGCTACTGCAAGACTCCATCCGCCAGAAATATCCCGAACCCCTGATAAAAGTGAACAAATTCGAGCTTAGCCCTTTGACAGAAGCCGTCATCGAAGCCCGTTTTCTAGGACCGGATCCTGCTGTACTAGATTCACTGGCAGGGAAAGCAATAGAAATCATGCGCCGCAATCCCAAAGTAGCGGACGCCCGCAACGAATGGGGCAACATGAGTTTAATGATCCGCCCTGTTTACGATCCGGTAAAAGCCGGAGCACTAGGTATCACCAAAGCACAAATGATGCAATCCGTCAAGTCTATCAGTGATGGAACTCCTGTAGGAATTTATCGGGATAATGAAAAGAAAGTACCTGTATTACTAAAATCGGAAGGGGTTCATATTACAGACGAGCGATCTTTAGGGGATTTCTCTGTTTGGAACGGGGAGCATTCGGCACCTCTGTCACAAATAACGGAAAAATTGAAACCACTTGGGAATTTCCGCAAATACGTACTTATAACCGTCAGTTATCCATGGCAGCCATGTGTGGAGTAAAACCGGGACACACCATGGCGGAAGTACACGGAGAAATACGAAAAGAGATAGAAGAAATAGAATTGCCCGAAGGATATACCTTCTTCTGGGATGCCCAATACAAAGACCAAGGCGAAGCGATGCAGGCCATTGCCAAGTTCTTTCCTTTGGCTTTTCTGATGCTCATTGTAATTCTTGTAGCATTATTCGGTAACTTCAGACAACCGGTCATTATCCTGTGTATCCTTCCCCTTTCCCTTATCGGGGTTGCCATAGGTATGCTGCTCACCGGATTCGATTTCGGCTTCTTCCCCATCGCCGGATGGCTGGGATTATTAGGTATGATTATTAAAAATGTGATTGTGTTACTGGATGAAATAAATATACAGCGCCGAAATGGAATCGCACCTTATACCGCCATCATAGAAGCTACAGTGTCAAGAACAAGACCTGTACTTATGGCAGCGACCACTACTATTTTAGGAATGGTTCCGTTATTGTTCGATATAGCATTCGGCGGTATGGCAGCCACTATTATTTTCGGACTGACGTTTGCCACATTGCTAACGTTATTCGTAACCCCGGCATTATATGCCATGTTTTATAAAATTAAGAGTAATTCTAAATATGCATCCTATGAAAAGAATTAATATACTGTTTATCTTTATTTTTAGTGTTCCGTCCGCTACTTCTCCCAACAAAGTGATTTATTGGAAAGTACAGGTCGATGGCTGTGGAATACAACCACGACCTGAAGGCGGCGGATAAACACATCTCTGCAAGTATCGAACTGGAAAAAGCCGCCCGAAAAGATTTGCGTCCCAAACTTTCGGGTGACGCCAACTTTCAATATACCGGCAACCCCATCCAGCTCACTCTGGACTTGCCCAGTATGCAAAACCCACTGACGTTCGAAGGCAAGGACATGAAATATGGTGCCTCACTTACCCTATTACAGCCGGTCTATACAGGCGGGCGTCTGCTGGAAACATCCGGATGGCAAAACATCAACATAGTCTGGCAGCACATCAGGCGGAATACTTTCGTTCCGCCCTGTGCTACCAAACCGATATGCAATACTGGAATACCGTAGCCCGTGCCGAACTTCTGCAAGTTGCTACCGACTATCGAAACTCTATCGCCTCACTCACCAAAACTATCCGTGAGCGAGTCGAAGCAGGACTAGTTGACCCGCAAGACTTACTTATGGCAGAAGTAAAACTAAATGAAGCCGAATACCAATTGCTCCAAGCAAAAAGCAGTTTGGAAACAGGAAGAATGGCACTTAATTCACTGATTGGCACGGCACTTCATGAAATAACGGAAGTGGAAGATACCATTCCTTCCATCGTAATGAATGAGCAGTTATGGAAGCAAGACGGTTCTAACCGACCGGAACTAAAAATAGCATACGACCAAATAGGCATAGCCGAAAGCTCAAAGAAACTGACTGACTCAAAATATAAACCGCAACTGTATGTCGGCATAGAAGGAAGTTACTCTTCACCAGGATATAACTTTAAATCCGACCTTGATCCCAACTATGCCGTTTATGCTAAGTTATCTGTACCTATTTTTGAATGGGGGAAACGACGCAACGAAAAACGGGCAGCCTCTTTCCAGATCGGTGCCGCGACTGATAATCCGCACCAAGTAAGTGACCATGTAAATCTGGAAGTGCAGACAGCCCGTGTATCCTTGTCTCAAGCAATGGAACAAGTACAATTAACTAGAAACTCATTGGAAAAAGCCCGCAAAAACGAACAAATGGCATTGGAAAGATATACAGAAGGGAAAGTATCAATAGTGGAAATGATAGAGGCACAAAACTATCGGCAGATTCACAAACCAACTATGTACAAGCCAAAGTTTCTGCACAAGGACACTATTCCGCATTGCTGAAAGCTTTAAACAAATATTAGATAAAACCAACCATCATGAAAAGCATATTCTTCCATTCACCAAGGAACGGAATTTATCCGTACCTATAGTGAATGGAAAATATTAATTTAACACCTCTCCAGTCTATGATTATTCTGTAAAATATTGTAGCTTTGTTCACATGAAATGGAATGTTACATTATATGGCCTTTTATTCTCCGGACTAGGAGCATTTTCCTATCTTCTTCTAGCCAATTATTCCGATTTGTCACCCCATGTGGCAGATATGCTATTTTCCAAAGGTGCTTTTATCTTCTTCATCACAGCCTTCAATATTCTTGGCTACTCAACGTTGCGGCTCAGTTCCTGGCTAAACAGTCAATATGCATTGAATATCCGCAAACGTTGGAAAATTATTACCATTTATATAGCCGTAACTCTTCTGTTCTTTCTTTTGAATTATAGTTTATTGATTGTCGGAAAACTTCTGGTAGGTTCCTACAACATATTTATTTTCCCAAATGGCGGCTGGCGCATCCTCTTTCTGGTATGGTTGGTGGAGTTAGTTATTGTAGGACTACTTTTATCTAACCGTTCTATTCAGAACACATTAAAACTGCAACAAGAAGCTGCCGAACTTCAAAAAGAAAATAACACAGCCCGTTACACCGCCCTGCAAAACCAACTCAATCCACACTTCTGTTCAACAGTCTTAACACGCTGATTGCAGAAATAGAATACAATCCCGCCAATGCAGTCCGCTTCACTAAACATCTGTCCAGCGTTTACCGCTATGTCCTTCAAAGTCAAGATAAAGTCTTGGTACCTTTAAGCGAAGAATTGGAATTTATGAAATCCTACCTCTTTCTTCACGAAGTCCGATTAGGAAATTGCATCAGTACAAATGTCATCTTCCCGAAGACTATCCTGAAGCCATGCTCCCGCCACTAACTTTGCAACTGCTGGTAGAAAATGTCATCAAGCATAATTCCATCACCTCAAACAAGCCTATGCAAATTAATATAGAAATTGAAAATTATTACCTGACAGTAAGTAACCCTATCCAACCTAAAAAGAGTAATGACACCTCTTCGGGAGTAGGATTGAATAATCTTTCCAACCGTTGCAAACTACTGCTCGGCGAAGGAATCATTGTCACTAAAGCAAACAATTTGTTTACCGTAAAAGTACCTTTAGCATATGAATAAACTAAACGCAATCATTATAGAAGATGAAGTGCCAGCAGCACGTTTGTTACATTCCATGATTACCCGTCTGCGCCCGCAATGGACACTGACCATTATACCAGGCAGTGTGGACGAAGCTGTGGCTTGGTTTAAAGATAATCCACAACCCGACCTGATCTTCCTCGATATCCAATTGGCAGATGGAAACGCATTCGATTTCCTTTCGGCCGTGCATCCTTCCTCTATAATTATTTTTACAACTGCCTACGACCAATATGCCATCCGCGCATTTACAGTAAATAGCATAGATTATATACTGAAACCCATCGACGAAACACGTCTGCTCGATGCCATCATCAAATACGAAACTTTACAAAACAAAGGAATCTCCCGCCCCCAAGAATATCTGGATACATTGCTGGATACCCTGCAACATAAAGAAAGACGTTACCGTACACGCTTCCTTATTTATGGAGCCGACCGTTTCTGGTCTCTTCAAGTAACGGACATAGCCTATTTCTATTCTGAAAATAAAATAACTTTTGCCGTCACCCCAAAAAGGACAAGAACACATAATCGACCTGTCTCTGAATAAATTAATGGAACAGTTGGACCCAGAACAGTTCTTTCGCGCCAACCGTCAGATTATTATCAGCATTGCTTCCATAGACCATGCCGAACCTTATTTTAATGGCAAGATAGTAGTCAGTGTCCTTCCTCCTTACAAAGCCCAAATCACCATCAGTGAAGAAAAACTTTCTTCATTCAAGCTTTGGCTTAATTATTAAGAAATGAAAAAGGAAGATTAAGCACTTACTAATCGGTAAACATGATAGCCTCAATGCATATACCTTGTTTATTGATAACACACTCTATAGTCGCTGCCGGAAGCCGGAACTCCAAGATATGCGCATCGGGCAAATAGGGACATATATATCTTTGTGAATCAGGATGAAATGTTCTGATACACAATTCCGAAAATCCAATAAAGCCCCTTACTTTAAAATAATTAAAGCAAGATTGCGAAAACGGCAAAAAAGGAGGTCTATTTTCTTTCATTAGTCTTTGCAATAGATTTATGTTACTCATGTCAAAAACATGAACTTATCATAAACAAGCGTGTGTCCGAAAGGTTTATCAAAAGTTCCATTTCTTCCGCCACAATATAAAAAGTAGTCCGGCACAGATATTCATCCATATGCCGGACTGCTTTTACACCATATTATCCTTCTTACTTATTTCTAAGTTTTTTACACAAATCTGCTTTATCCGACAAACAAGGAGGATCGAAAAAATATTCATTCCACCAAGTAACGTTTCCGCCCGATAATATAAACAGTTATTCTACCGGCGGCACCTCCAGAATACTACCATAACGATGATATTCAAATGAAATACTTTGCTCCTTGATGTAATGAATCAATTCCACACGTCCGTCTTTCACCGGTTTAGCTGTAGCAATATACTTATCAATACGTGCAGCTTCCTCGTACATTTCCATCGGAATATCAGCCCACAAGTGCGGATACGTTCATAATTCTTCATTGATTTCAGGAATCCGGCCAACGCTTCTTCTTTTAAAGGACATCCCAAAGAAGCCAATGCAGCGGTACGGTCATCACCAGGTTCAAAACTAATACTCAATGGAGTATGACAAATTCTGGCAGCCAAAGCAATCATCTTGCATCTTCATTGTTATCTCCCGGGAAAAGACGCAAAACCATATTCTTTAAAGGCAGATAGCGGAATGCATTTTGCTCGCCATACAGATTATTGACATCACGAGCATGCGCAAATTCCTGCTCGTATGCCTTCACATAACTTTGTGTATAGTCGGTGGTACTGCCTGGCTTATCTGCAATATTTACAAAACAAGCACAATAGTTAGGACCACCCGCCTTCACACCTCCACCAAAAGCCGACAATTTCATTCCACCGAACGGCTGACGATTTACAATGGCCCCCGTTATACCACGATTGATGTAAAGGTTACCTGCCATAATTAAATCTTTCCACAATTTCTGTTCGCCTTCATCCAGACTCTGTAAGCCCGAAGTCAAACCATATTCCAAACTGTTTACCAAATCAATGCCTTGCTGCAAATTCTCAATGCAAACCACGCTCAGCATCGGACCGAACAATTCCGTTCTGAATGAATAGTTGCCGGGACGTACCCCCCACTTCACTGTAGGAGCCAATACATATTTATGCTTATCAAGAAAACGAGGTGGAACCAGCCAAGACTCCCCTTTTTCCAGTTCCAGAGCTTTCAATAATTTATCATTCTTATTGGTAATCATCGGACCTACCACATTCCCAGGATTCCATACACTACCCACCTTCATACTAGTTGCGGCATCTTTCAACTTATCTTGAAAGTTCTTGTCCTCATAGACCGAGCGTTCTACCAGCAATAAAGAACATGCGGAACATTTTGACCGGCATTGCCAAAAGCAGAAGCCACAATATTCATAATAGCATGGTCACGGTCACCGGAAGCTGTCAAGATAATTGCATTCTTACCACCGGTTTCTGCCGACAATGGAGTAGCCGGATTACTGCGTGCAATATTTTGGGCAGTGTCTGTCCCTCCTGTCAGAATAATATGTTTGACAGCCGGAGCAGTAGTCAATACCTTTAATGCCTCACGGTCTGTAATGACAACCTGCAAAGCCTCTTTAGGCACACCTGCATCCCAAAATGCTTGCAAACAACCATGCCACAGGAGCGGCAACAGTAGCCGGTTTCAGAATCACAGTATTTCCTCCTGCCAGACTCGCCACAATACCACCAATAGGTATGGCACACGGAAAGTTCCACGGAGAAATAACCAAAATAGTCCCTTTAGGAGCAATATCCACATCCGGCAATTCTGCAAACTGCTTCATGCTAGTGGTATAAAAACGAGCATAATCGATCCCCTCCGATACCTCCACATCGCCTTCCACCACTGTCTTCCCTGTCACAGCACACATACAACCTATCAAATCACCACGCATCTCACCCAGTCTGTTGGCAGCTTCATACATTATTTTATGCCGTTCCTGCAATGTGGTCTTTCTCCATCCGGCAGGATCTTTTCGGCTATTTCCAAATTTCATCACCTGTCCGGCATCAGCTTGTGACATTTCACATACACAAACTTCATCATCCTGACAACGGTCCATATATTTATGACGCTTCTCACAAACCACCGTTTCAGCTCCTATCTGCAAAGGAATGATTTCAGGTGAATCCGCCGGTGACTTCTTCCACTTCGCAAAAATATTCCGAACCCACTCCTGGTTCTGAGCCAAATCAAATCAGTATCAGGTTCATTCTTCATTACATCAGCTGGTGGAACGGGAGTATAACGATGCAAGCGGTTTTGTGTACGGGTAGGAATATGCGTAATAACATCTTTCATCTTATAAGCTTCCTCAAACTGGTTCTGCAAGAAGCGCCAAGTATCCGTACCCGGCTTCAAATTGAACGAATGGGTCAGAAAGTTGTCCGGAGCCGTATTTTCATCCATACGACGGACCAAGTAAGATACTGCATTCAGGAAATGCTCATCTTTTACCACCGGTGCATATAAAATCACATGATTTCCCAATTGGGATTGGGCACGCCATACATGATCAGCCATACCTTCCAACATCTCAAAAGTCATGTACTCCGCGCTTCCCAGCTTCCGACTCAACAGATAGGCGTATGCAATAGTGAACAAATTATGAGAAGCGACCCCCACATGCAAGGCTTTTGCATTCTCCGGTAACAAAGCCCATTCCAGAATATGCAAATAATTGGCATCGACTTCTGTTTTCGATGTCCTCACTGGATTAGGCCAGCCACGAAGAGAAGAGATAACCGTTTCCATTTCCAGATTACAACCTTTTACCAACCGCATTTCAATGGCGCACCGCCATCAGCCATACGCGCTTTGGCAAAGTCCAACAATTCAGTCTGAAATTCATACGCATCGGGCAGATAAGCCTGTACAACAATACCTGCCGAATAGTTTTAAATTCCGGTCTGCTCAACACTTCTTTAAACAAGCGCAATGTAAAGTGAGCATCTTTATACTCCTCCATATCCAAATTGACAAACTTGGAACGTTTTACACCATTCTCATCTACGTAAGGAAAGTCAATCGCTTTCTGATATAGCGCACACATACGTTTCACCAGTTCCGGAAAACTTTCTTCATAATTCAGCGCATGGGTCTGTGCGTAGATACCCGATATTTTCACGGAGATATAATTGATATCGGGAGCCTCCAAAGCTCTAAATAATGGAAATAACGATGGTCTGCTTCTCCGTTTCCTAATACGACCTCACCCAGCAAATTTACATTCTGACCAATCTTTTGCTTAAAACGGGCAGCCAGATGGGCTGTTAATTTAGGACGCGCCTCATCCAGAATCACTTTAGAAGTATCCATACGAAGGCGCTTCTTTATGATTGGTATGGCAATAAAATCAAAATGGTGGCCAAAAGCCTGGTACATTTTAAAAAGGAAAGCATCACGCTTATTCAAGAACTCAGGTACACCATAACGGTCTATCAGCTTCTTGATACGTTCTGCCAATTTCTTACGATCACGAATTTGAGAAGATTCGTCCAGCATCTTCACCAGGAACTTTTTGTCCTGTGGCCGTTGTACCATAACGGCATATTTATGCTGTTCTTTACGTTCCTCACTAGTGATGGTTTGTTCACACGTGTTATAAAGCTTCAGTACCATTCTTGTACTTCAGCGATAGTCGGTCTGTTGTCCATAGTAACTCATGTTAATGTGTAAGAATTAAGGATAAAAAATCATAGGTAAACAACCAAAGACATGAGCATCGTAGGACTGAACATAACGGCACGATACCGGTGCAAGGTCTGAAGAGCCTGCTGCGAAAACCGGTCAAATATAAGTTCTCTGCCCATAACGTAAATTCCTTATAAAATGTTACTGTTCATGTGCAAATATACACTAATTCTTTTATTATCAAAGGAAAAAGTGAAAAATTACAATCCGGAACATATTAAATTTCCAATTTAAAGAAAGTAGGCTGATTGGAAGCCCTACTATAGCCTTCCAACAAATAGAAATCCGTACAGGCCACATGAATGGTAAATAAATAATTGATGGTATGCGGATGGTATCCTTTGGGAGGAGCAATACAATATAATCCACCTATCGTTTCCTGTGCCCAAGAATAAGACTTTTCCTTAAAATCGGCTACAAAAGCTGCCTTTCTGAAACGATCTGAGATTTCACGCAAATAAAACTCACCTATATGACAGGCATTGCTCCGATTAGACTCATGGTTGGCAAACAGCCAAAAATCATCCTGCAAACGAATACCTACCAAAGATCCTATATTGGAATGAATGCTATATAGAACAGATTCTCCGCTGTACAAACCATCCCGACATATAAACGCCACCTTCTCCAAGCAATAAAATATATCATAGGAAAGGCCTTCATGCTCATCTTTCCAGTGAAACAGACCATTCTGTATCTGAAGTGCATACACCGGAACCGTCCATTGCCCGCAATCCAACAGGCACAACACATCGCAGCCTCTTATCAATTTATGATAATCAGCCACACATTTATCCTGCGAATTCCAAACAATAATTTTCATCACTCAGGCTAGTTTTATCCGTTCATTTTTATGGTACAGACATAAAAAGAGACGTGGGACCTGCTTAATATTTTATCTGCCTTAGAGGTATCCCCATACCAGCTGCACAAATAATAACAACAGTGTCCCACGTCTTTATGAATATACTAATCCTGTTAAGGAGTATAAACACAAGACGTGAGCGCTTGTTGTATTACACTTGTGCAGCTTTGAAAATTGGGGATTTTCTAAGACAAGGTAATATTTTAAACGCTCTTAATTATATATGTTCCTTCTTGTTTTCAAATGAATTTCATCTGTTTTCAAGAATTGGTACAAAGTTAAAAAAAGAGTTCTGATTAAAGTGGAATTAATCTATTTTTTTAAATAAATAATAACCCGGATGAACATCTGAAAAAGTTATTCCCCCATTACAGTAGCTACAATTTTACGACCACCTCCATGGTTGCGGAACTCACAAAGGTAAATTCCCTGCCAAATACCCATATTCAACCGACCTTCTGTAATAGGAATAGTGAGGCTGACGCTATAATTGTTGCTTTTGCATGAGCAGGCATGTCATCCCAACCTTCTAAAGTATGTTCGTAATAAGGCTCACGTTCCTTTATCAAATGATTAAAAATAGATTCCATATCCGTACGGACATCCGGATCGCATTTTCATTGATACTTAATGCCGCACTAGTATGTTTGATGAACAAATAAAGCAAACCTGTTTGGGGAAGTGGCGGCAAATTGCGCACCACTTCATCAGTAATCAGGTGAAATCCCCTGGTACGGGGACGAAGCGTAAATTCTGTCTGAGATACCATAACTATTATCAACCTTTATGCATCCATATAGATGCCACTTTACGACGTACCGCTACTATATTAAATAAGGATACACCCACAAAAAGCAAAACACCTATAACCAAGGCCGGTCCTAAATTTCCTTCTTCCAATTGTGGGAATAACTTTCCTATCATATCCATATAGTTACTCCGCACATAAATCACAATTCCCACTGATAAAAACAGCACCACAGCATTGAGTGCCAATGTCAGCATTTGATAAGGGAGCGCCACCTTAGCCGGACTGTAACCTATCAATAACAGATTCTCTAACTTGGATGTATTCTTTTGCAGCAACAAATAAATACTGAGCATCAAAATATAGAAAGAGAGCACACTGATAAGCAAACCTACAGAAAGCACAATTCCTATAATCACTTTCAAGAACCAGGTAGTCTTTCCCGCATCCAACTTGTCATCTTCCGTATCATATCCCTTGTCTTTAAAGAACCTGGCAATACGGTCGTCCGTAGGATTGTTCACTTCAACAATCAGTCGTGACGGTTCGCTTTTCTGCCCCGGGGCAAACTCATTGTTGGCCCACGTCATAAATGTTTCCGGAACAAGAATCGTATTCAGACGATTAGAGAAACCAACTATTTTTCCTTTAAAGTTTTCCGTACGCCCCACACCGGTAATACGTATATCCAAATTAACCATACCCATCACCCCTTCCGACAATTGCGGCAGGCTCCGGCTTTGTGCAAAACCGAAGTTATACAGATTCAGATAATTACGGGGGATGATAATAGGAACGACCCGTTCATATTCATCAAACTCCCATTTATCCAGGTTCACATCCACATACTCATCGGGAACAGACTCAAAGAACATGGCTGTAGACATATGCAATCCCACGTTCTCCATCCCCATGCCTGCCGACACTTTAAATTGGGAAGGGATAAAAGCCCCTACCCCTTTGGTAAACGGCTGTTCGCTGATTTCAGCAATGTCTTGTTCGGAAAAGTCTTGCTTTTACCGACAAAGAACCAATGTGCTCACTTCTTGCTTACTATCACATAGTCTTTCTTCATGAAACTGTCACCTTCTGTAAAAACCGGCAACACATCTTTATAAAACTGAACACTCAGCAACACAATGACCATACCGCACAGATTGGCAAAGAAAAAACCCGCCAATTGTGAAAAGCTGATATGCTGACGTAATAATTTCCAGACCAACCTCATAGCTTCAACGTTTTTGTGTAGTTCAACTCCAAATGCTTGCCGATAGAGGTCACAATGATACCTGCCCCCTGTCTATCCGCTTCCTCCACCAATATCCGGGACATAATCCGTCCATTCTCCTCATCCAGATGGCTGATAGGTTCATCCAGAAAAATAAAATCAAAAGGTTGGCAAAGGGCGCGGACCAACGCAACACGCTGCTGTTGTCCGAAAGACATTTTAGCTATTGGCGTATCCCATTTATCGGCAATGCCGAACTGTTCAAACCAAGCCTTGATTTCTTTCTTAGATTTAAATCCGGTCAGCGAATTCTTCAACTGCACATTCTCCCACGCTGTCAGTTCTGTAAACAAACGTAATTCCTGAAACAACATACTGATGGAACATTTCCGAATCTCCACCCAGTCGCGCACCGAAAGCGTACGGATATTTTCCCGTCAAAACAGATGATACCTTGATAGTCGTTACGGTATCCGTATATGTAGCTGCAAAGCGATGACTTTCCTGTACCGGACGCTGCCTCCACCAAATAAGCTTCTCCACGCTTCAGAGTCAACGACTGATGCCAGACATCAGATATAATAGAATCCCTCCCTGCAAAAACGGCAGGGAGGGTCTGTTGTAATTCTATAGTGTTCATAAATTCTCCAATCCACGTACAATCAACTGTAGCACGTTGACCTCTTTATCTTTCATAACAATATTCATTTGGGCGCTTTTCCAATCGGGAGCCATCACATCCATATAGTCGCAAGGTCCCAGGATGGCATTGAACATGGCGGCATCGCTGCCCAGCATACGGCTTAACCGGGGATTCTCCTGAACATCCTTCACCAACTGCGCCGCATTGAACGCCATAAAGAAACGGTTCTTTGTCACCTGTCCGGCCCAAGGAGTATTCTGCAAAGAAACTCCGTAACGGCGGCCTGCCTCATCTGCCAGTCTTTCATTATTCGAGATATAAAGCAGATTGTCCTTCACACCAAACCAAATGCTTTGGCGATACATACGGAACTCGTATTGGTCTTTACCCGTAGAGTTCAACTGCATCTGCCCACCGGTCATAGCCAACAAAGGTTTCAGGTCTTCGAAGGACTGCAAAAAGTCTTTATTCGTTACATCAGCATAAATCAGCAAGTCATTATTCGACAAGGAATTATAGCCAACCGCAACATCTCCATGAATAGAAGAGAATATACCTTCAATATCTATTGGTAACATCGGATTATCCAACGCTTGCCTGATGGTAGGATTTTCGCAAAGCAAATCATAAATACCCTTTCCATTGATATTACCTCCTGCCAAACCAACGTATTGGCAGGGAAATACTCTAAACAGGCTCCTTTAATACATGAGGAAGCAGCCGACTGTTTTTCATACATAGCAATCAAATCCTTGTTTTCAATCAAAGTCTCCACGTCCACTACAATTTTGCCTTTTTCGAAAGTGGCGGAAACCAGATATTTGATATCTTCCAGTTTCAAATCGGCAGGCATTCCCATACGCATCTGCATGGTAATATCATTAGGAATGAACGACATATTCATCACTGTAACGACTTCACCTTTTGCCGAAGCCAACTTACCAAAGTCTGTAGTCTTTACGTAGCTGTTTTCAGCATCCTGACGCATCAATGAAAGCAAACTTCCTTTCAAACTGAGGGCATCTCCTTTATTACTACCCATCAATAAGAAAGTCCCCTTATTAAAAGCGCACAGCGCCGTACCCATCTGTGTCCATGTACATCCGCTTTCACTTTTCAACTCCGTACATATCTGCTCATTCTTTAATGCCTCCAGCAAAGCTTCCACTTTACCTTCATCATCCACTTTCGCCAATAAAGCAAAAGCATTAGAATGAGGAGTGATGAACATATACACCTTATCGGTAAAAGACAAGCCCGATTCAGACGGATTTTGAATAATCTTCTCGGCAGTCTTGTAAGCTTCACCCTCCAAACCGCTTTTCAATGCGTCCGTCAGTTTGGCCACAACCTTTCTCCTCCTTTACCGTTTATGCCGCTCTTCTCCGCCATCGTCTTGAAATCGAATGACATAACCATTGCCGCATCCTTAGGAATAGCGTTGGCATACTCACTTTCAGACGAACAAGAAGCCATAAGCAGCACTATCGCTACGAGTGCAAATCCCCAAATACCTTTTCTCATATTCTTATTTTTGGTTTAATAAATTCAGCGTATGACAGGCTACCAATGCAGCTGTTTCCGTGCGAAGACGGGACTTTCCCAAACTGACAGGCTGAAAACCCGCCGCTATAGCCTTAGCCACTTCTTCCTCGCTAAAATCTCCTTCCGGACCTATCATCACCAAAGCATCTTCTCCGGAACGCAATATATCTTTCAACAAAGGTTTTTCCCCTTCATAGCAATGGGCGATGAACTTCTGCCCTTTAAAATCCCGTGAAACAAACTTATTAAAGTCCGTCATTTCATTCAGCACCGGCATAGTCGCCTTCAACGATTGTTTCACTGCCGATACCAGAATCTTTTCAATACGTTCCTTCTTGATTACTTTCCGTTCGGAATAACGGCAGTTCAGGAAAGACAGTTCATCAAAGCCTATTTCAGTCGCTTTCTCTGTAAACCATTCAGTACGATCCATATTTTTAGTGGGAGCCATGGCAATATGCAACCAGCCGTTCCACCCTTTTTCCTGCGGAATCGTTTCCGTTACCTTCACTTGGCAACGTTTACCGCTTGCAGCACTGATTACAGCTTTGTAAAAACAACCTTTCCCATCGGTCAACATAATCTCATCGCCTATGGAAAGGCGCAAAACCCGTAAACAATGTCCTGCTTCCTCTTCCGGAAGCTCAAGGTTACTCGCTATATCAGGGGTATAAAAAACATGCATAGTTCTTCTTGTTTTTTCAATTTATATATCAAGCTATTGTATTCTCCTCCTCTTGTTCCCGTCGTTTTATCTCATCACGCAAACGGGATGCCTGCTCATAATTCTCTTCTTCTATAGCCTTTGACAATGCTTCTTTCAGCATCACCACATCAACTGTATTTACATTGACAGAAAATGCCGTACTCCCAACTTCATGCAATTGCTCACTTTCCATAATCTCATCAGTAGTATAGACAGGACACCCGCAACGCATAGCCAACGCAATCGCATCGGAAGTACGTGAGTCTATTTTAAATACCTCACCTTCCTTTTCCAAAAACAGATAGGAATAATAGACTCCATCCTTTACCTTATATATCAATACTTTCTTTAAAGCAGTCCCCAACTCTTTGGTCACCGTCAGAAAAAGATCGTGCGTCAATGGTCTGGGCATCTTATAGCCCATCATTACCACCTTAATAGCCTGCGCCTCCAACGAACCGATAATAATAGGCAGCTTACGGTTGCCGTTCACTTCTTCCAACACCAACGCATATGCATCCGCCGGCTGCAATGTAGAGGACATATCATGTACCTTCAATTCTATTTCATCCATAATTTAACTTTCCTTCCACCATTCCCGTCTACATCGGAAACGGTCAAAAAATAATTTATCAAACTTGCCCGGGACGATGCTTATACTTGAATATGACAGCAAACAATACCGCAACCGCCAAGGCATATCCCGCAAAGACAAACCATGTCATGCTCCATCCCTCCATCTGCGGAGCACTGCTGTTCATATCAACAAAACGATTTACCACTGCCTGAGCTCCCAACGTTCCCACCGTAGCACCAATACCATTTGTCATAATCACGAACAATCCCTGAGCACTGGAACGGATGGATAAATCAGTTTCATTGTTAACAAACAACGAACCAGAAATGTTGAAGAAGTCGAAAGCCACCCCATACACAATCATGGACAGTACAAACATCCAGACACCCGGCCCAGGATTCCCCAGTCCGAACAATCCGAAACGAAGTACCCATGCCAACATGGCTATCAGCATAACACGCTTGATTCCGAAATGCTTCAACACAAACGGTATTAATAAGATACACAATGTTTCCGACACCTGCGACAAAGATATCAATGCATTGGCATGATTCACTCCAAACGTATCGGCATACTCCGGAACTCCCTTGAAGCTGCTGAGAAACGGATTGGCAAAACCGTTGGTTATCTGTAAAGAAACCCCCAACAACATAGAAAATATAAAGAAAATAGCCATCTTTTTCTGTTTGAACAGTGTAACGCCCGCAATCCCATAGCATCTACCAACGATTTCTGTTCTCCACCACGACTTACAGGACACTCAGGCAAAGTAAGCGCATAAACCGCCAGTATCACTCCAAAGCAAGCACAAGAAAAAAACTGCATATAATTATTTTGGAATCCCAAGATATCCGTCAGCAACATGGAGCAGATGAAACCAATCGTTCCGAAAATACGGATGGGAGGAAAAGCGATGACAGGGTCCAGTTTTACTTTATCCAGTGCGGTATAGGCTACCGAATTTGTCAAAGCCAATGTTGGCATATAAAAAGCTACACTAAGAGAATAAAATGTAAACAAAGTACCGAAATTAACCGCTTCACCATCCACATAGCCATACCACCCGGCAGCCACCATAAACACGGCAGCCATAAAATGACAGAAACCATATAATTTTTGAGCAGGCACCCACCTGTCGGCAATAATTCCCATTATGGCAGGCATAAACAAGGAAACAATCCCCTGCATGGCGTAAAACAGACCTATCTTGGCCCCCAAGCCAATATTAAACAAATACGTCCCCATGGAAGTAAGATAAGCCCCCCATACGGCAAACTGCAAGAAGTTCATGACTATCAGTCTGAGTTTCATTCCGGTAATTTTCGTTTTTCATCTTTCTTCTTTAATGTGTGTTTTTTATATTACTTGCAAAGATATAAAACAATTCGATTTTTCATGGAGATTCATCTTAAAAAACAAAGCCTTTCCGGCAGTTTCACAACTTCCGGAAAGGCAAGACAATTAAAAAGTTTTTGTAATCTAACTAAAAGAGAGTGTTTTATTATCTTGTGTTCGTGAAAATAATGCCATCATCTATTCAGCTATGGCATAAGCATCCAGTCCTTTCAATGACTGGCGGATAGTTTCCTGCATCTTCTCCATCTCTTCCCGACTCATTTGGCGCACCTCTATACCGGAATCCCTTAGATTATTCCCTAATTCGGCCATCTGCTCATTGAACGAATCCCAATATTCCGAGTCAAGGACAACAGAACACACTTCTTGCCCATCCTTCATCGGACTGATAATGACGGTCATGCTTACACTTCCGCTTTCTTTGACATTAAGGGTGTAAGTACGTTTCTCATTATCCGTCTTATAAATGAACGTAAAATTCGCTTTCTGCGCCTTGCCTCTTCCCTTCGGCATATCCTTGATGGCAGTTTCGGCATATTCCTCATCCTTCTCGAAAGCCTCAATCAACCTTGCGCCTATATTCTCATCCTTTAACGAGAAACTTTTCACCACCTTCACCACTTTGCGGGTTTTAGGGTCACGTTTCGTTACAGAGTTGATAGCCACATCATCCCGTTTTTCCAGTTCCGCCGCCATTTTATCAATATTCTTCTGGGCCATAACCTTACCTGTTCCACCCCACATCAGCAAAACAGCCGCCAATGCACTTCCTAAAATAAATCTTGTTTTCATATCTTATTTTTTTATGTTTTTTATTCGCTTACCAATAATTCCTTTTCTTCTATCTCTTTCTCGGAACGACAAATTTCCTCCACACGCTCCTGAGCCAGTTTCTCCACCCGTTCCGCCTCTTCCAGTGTTTCAATAATACAAGGCATAATCTGTTTCACATCCGAAATTCGCTTGCCTCCCACTTCCACATAACTACCTTCGTAGCACGACCATTCACCACTTCCGCCTGCTTGGTTCTCCGAATAGAAAATCAAGCCTAACCCCAGCGCAATGACCATCATTGCCGCTATACCGGCACTCCAGACAGCTACCGGAATACGCTGATAAAAGCCTTCTTTTCCAACCACCGGTATCTTTTCCGATCTCTTCCCTCCGGCAACCTCCTCCTGACCGTCTGGCTGCGACATACCCGGTTCTCCCTGCATACCTCCCTCATACCAGGCAAACATCGGAGCATATCCCATCAGATGAGAAGGTACATCCCCTGTATGGAAGAAGCGATAAATAGCCTGCTCCTCGGCATTCGTGGTCTCCCCTTCCAGGAAACGGTTAATGTATTCTTCTATATTCCTCTTATCTAATTCCATACCTTACTGTGTATCATAAATTGTTCTTTTACTCTTTTTCTAGCTCTCGACAATTGGTTCGTACCGCCACCGGCGTACTTCCTGTGAGACGGGCTATCTCCTCTACTTCGAAACCTTCCAGGTGCTTCATGCGGAGAATAGACTGTTGCAAGTCAGGCAAAGTACCTATTACTTCCAGTATCTCCTGCATATTCTCTTCCTCTACCAGTTCATTTCAGGATTTTCACCTCCACCAATGCTGATGCCCTGCTCCAAATCGACTTCTCTATCCGAGTGCCTCGCAGACGGTTGATGCACAAATGCTTGGTTATAACAATAGCCAATGCATCCACGCTGCGGTATTGGTCCAGACGGTCACGAAGAAACCAAAGTTTCAACAGTGCATCTTGCACTGCATCTTCTGCCTCGTCGGAGTTTTCCAAATAACGGATAGCCATTCTTAACAAAGCCGGCCGCATTCGTTTTGCCTCTATTTCAAATCTATTTTGTTCCATGTTCACCAGTATGACACATAGAGGTAGGGAAACGTTACATCAAAATGAAAAAAAAATTGCTGACATGTCAATTTACCAATATACCAATAACCGTATGGGCATATATAGCACCGCTAATTGCACATCAGCCAGTTGACGGATGCACCAATTATTCAAACTTATAAACCGTATGACTACGAAAGACCTCTCCCGGACGGAGTACAGTACTAGGAAATCCGGGCTGGTTGGGGCTATCTTGAAAATGCATCGTTTCGAAACATACCGCCGAACGGAAAGGATAAGCTATCCCCCTTTACCTGTCATTTTTCCTTTCAGTCCATTACCGGTATAAATTTGCATTCCCGGCTCGGTGGTGAAGATCTCCATCTTACGCCCGCTTGCTGGATCATACACCCAGGCAGCCGGCCTTGTATCATCTCCTTTCGTATTCAATTCCCAAGTATGATCATATCCGTTTACCACCTTCAATTGGGGATGATCCGCATCTATACATTCTCCGATAGTATGCGGCATACGAAAATCAAGGGGAGTACCGGCCACCGGAAGATATTCTCCTGTAACACATTTCTTATCATCGTATGGAGTAAAACGATCTGCGTCTACCCAAAGTTGCTGGTCCTCCACGCTTTTCGTAAAATTTCCCGAAATATTAAAAAAAGAATGATGGGAAAGATTAAGTACCGTGGGTGCATCCGTAGTTGCCTCGTATGTCAAATCCAACGCATTATCATCCTCACCAAGACTATAGACCAACGTCACTTTCAGGTTTCCGGGGAAACCATTTTCTCCATCAGGAGAGAGATAAGACAGACGGACCCTATGTGTATCTGCCTGCTCCACTTTCCATATTCTATCGGCAAAACCGGGATTCCCTCCATGTGATATATGCCCGGACTTCCCATTGTTAGGGACCAGCTTATACTCTACTCCATCCAGCGTGAAACGCGCATTCAGAATACGTCCTATATAACGCCCCACCGTAGAACCAAAATTCTGCCGTTGCTCCATATATTCAGTAATCGTGGAAAATCCGCACACCACATCCTCCCGTTTTCCATTTCTGTCGGGGACAAGGATAGAAACCACCCGTGCCCCATAGTTTGTGATACAGACCTCCATTCCCTGCTTGTTGCTCAATGTAAATAAATCGGTATGCTGCCCATTCACTTCTGTTTGAAAATCCTTCCGCTGTAATCCAGAAGCTGTGATTTGCTTACCGGTGTGACAAGAACAAGAAGAGAGCACCAGCAACAAGCCCATACAAACCAGACCCTGTTTTCCTTTCATATCATTCATTTTATAGGTTTTAAATACCACAAATGTAAATCCTCCGATGGAAAATAAGAAAAGCCGGCCTTCCCTTTTTCAAAGGATGACCAACTTTTCAACCATTTCAACCAATTTTTACCCTGTCGCTTCCTCTCTTTCAAAACCATCTTTTTACCATCCAGCGTATTGACAGGCTGATATTCCTGTCTGCCCCGCTATGATAGAAAATCCATAAACAACTGACTGATAACGCTTAAGCCCAAACAAACGACCTAGTGCTTCCACTCCACAGGCAACCTTAATCTCGCCTTGTAATCCTGCCTTCTGCAACAATCCTGCAAGCAGATTTATCTTTTCCGCTTCCGAACCATATGCAGTACGGATTATAAACAATGAAACGTTCGCCATACAATCATTCATCCTGCTTCCACATAAGGTTTTCAGCCTGCCCGTAAGTTGTGACCAAAGTTAAAAGAAAGCAAGCCAGTGTTGCATAAAGTTGTATTCTCATATTTTTCATCTGTTTTGTTTTAACCTAACAAATGCAGACAATTATCTTCTTTTTACATTTATTTTCAGAAAAACTTCTGTTTCCATGCAGTCTTTTACCCTCTCCTGTATCTTCATATAATAACATGACAAAAGAAGAATGAATGACACAGAACTAATAGAGGGATGTAAAGCCGGAAAGCGGGAAGCTTTGGAAACCATATACAGGCTCTTCTCCCGCCAAATGTATGGAGTGTGCTATCGCTATGTAGGCGAAGATTCGGCACTGGACGTCATGCACGATGGATTCGTCAAAGTGTTTTCCGCCATCGGCCAGCTACATGCCACCGACCTGCATGGATTCAGATCCTGGATCACCCGTATCATGGTAACCACCTCCTTGCACCATCTCCGCAAACAGAAAAACAGCTCTTTCCTTTCTGTAGATGACCTGGAAGAAAATATGCAACCTGTGGACGAAGAAGATATGATTTCAATTCCTATTGAAACCCTGATGAAATTCATAGCTGAATTACCGACAGGCTATCGCACCATACTGAACTTGGCCGTATTCGAGGAAATGCCTCATAAGGAGATTGCGAAGACATTAGGCATTAACGAACATTCATCCTCCTCACAACTGTACCGCGCCAAATGTATACTTGCTCAGAAAATTAAAGAATACTTAACTCGACAATCATTATGAAACAGGAAGAAGAACCGTGGATAGACCACTTGAAACAACGGGTTAACGAATACGAAAAGCCACTCCCAGGAAATGATTGGAATCATTTTCAAACGGAATTTTTCACTCCCTATCTACATAAGAGAAGAAGGATGAAAACGATGCGTATAGCAGCCGTTTTCTTCTTGATATTCATACCTTTTGCCACTACTTTTTATTTTTTACAGACAGAAATACATAAAGCAGCCTCACCTGTTGTATCCTTACCGGCATACCAGCAAGAAGCATTACAGGCAGCCCTTCCATTATGCCTGAAAACAAACTGTTACAGGACAGGATCAAATCAAAGACAGCTTCCTTGACAAGGCCGCCAATCCAAACAAGTATCCACACCGATACGGCAAATAATATAGAAACAGAATGTATGCCCCCGGTACAAGATACAATCCGGGATACAGAATCTGTACACAAGCGCCCTTCCGGACACAAGCACTTTGCATTACCGTATAAGCGTTCCGGATATACTTTGGCACTTGCCATATCTGCCGGCAATAACGGAGCAAGTACCGGCTTCATAAACAAAACTTTTTCCCGGGGAGACATAGGGAGTTCTCATAAGGATGAAATTATGTATTGGAGTGACTTCAAAGACTATTTGCAGGAATATCCATCGGACTTCCCGATGCACAAGCTTACGAAGCTCTACTACAAATAGCAAATGACAACACGGGACGGCCCATGACAGAATATACCATTATAATCTCCCCGTCAGCATTGAGCTTTCGCTCCGTAAATCTATAAGCAGGCACTGGGGGGTCAGCGCGGGACTGCAATACACCTATCTGTCGTCCGAAAGTTCCATAGGAGAAGATTCCAAGTGGGTTAAACGACAAAAGCTCCACTACATAGCTTGTCCGTGAAATTAGACCGCCGGCTTTATACCACCCGCACCTTTTCCTTTTATGCCACAGGAGGAGGCACAATAGACAAATCCGTTTCGGGTAAACTGGAACAAGATTTCATCGTTCAGAAAGAGAAAATCTATTCCAGTACAGAGAATCTGAAAATAAAACCGTTCCAATTCTCCATACACGCCGCATTGGGAATACAATATAATATAAATCCCACCCTAGGTGCTTTCATAGAGCCCGGAGCAGCTTTTTATTTCAAGGACGGCAGCTTTAAAAACACCATACGTGACAAACACCCGCTCCATTTCAACCTGCAATTGGGGGTGCGCTGGAATTATTAAGGAAACTTCATGCAGTCTTTTGTCCATCCTTGTATCTATAAGATAAAAAAACAACCATGCAAAAAAGACATAAAGACAGACAATGTTATTTTAACGAGCTGGCGAATACGTCCCGTAGTTCTATATAGACTATGTGAAACAATTTATCTCCCTCAGCCCTTCCACCCACATACTGGAAATAGGTTGCGGAGAAGGAGGCAACCTGCTTCCCTTTGCCGAACTAGGTGCAAGGTAACAGGAATAGACCGTGCAGCCAGTCGCATACACCAGGCAGAAACCTTCTTCACCGCCTCCGGCTACAAAGGAGAATTCACCACAACGGATTTCTTCAACTTTTCCTCAGCTTCCCGTTACCAACTCATCCTGATACACGATGTTATTGAACACATCAGTAACAAAGAAGAATTCTTCCGTTGCCTCTCTCCTCTTCTAGCTAAGAGAGGCATCATATTCTGGGGATTCCCGTCTTGGCAAATGCCATTTGGCGGACATCAGCAAATTTGCCACAACCGGTTCGTCTCCTCTCTCCCTTTCATTCATTTATGTCCCGGTATACTCTATCGGTTTCTGCTCAGATGTTTCCATGAAACACCATCATGTATTGAAGAATTATCAGACATCAAACGCTGCCGCATGACCATAGACACCTTTGAACAACTTGCTGAAAAGTATGGATACGAAATAACCGACAGACAATTATGGTTCATCAACCCACACTACCAACAAAAGTTCCATCTGCGGCCACGAAAATTATATCCTGTACTGGCACAGTTAAAATATATCAGAAATTACTTCAGCACCTCCTGTTTCTATATAACGCGCCACCGTGAGCTTCATGATTGAGGCAACCCATTTATACTACTTTCATGTTTATACCAACACTATAATTACCAAGATGTTATAACCCGCCATCTAAGCATTTTCTTCTGTTACATTAAGCTTTTTCTTCCAGCCACCTAATACAGACTCCGGCAGTGGACTGTACAGACGATTGGAATAGACTATACAGTCTACTATAGGCGACTGTACAGTCCACTGCCGGAGTCTGTACTACATAACCGTACAAATCCCCTTAATCATCAGCCGAAAAGACTTAGGAGAGCGTATATAAAGCTTTAAACCCAGGCAGAAACAAACTATGCCGCCAGCATTGAAGAAGAACCAACAAGAGGCTGTCACCCCAAAAGAGAAAATGTAAGAAGTGGAAGAAAAACAGAGCAAATCTCTTTTTCAGGAAGAAGAAGCCTAAAAACGGCCTATATCATATATAAAAAAGAAGGGTATCTATCCCAGACACCCAATCTTCATTAACCTTAAATCTAATACCATGAAAAACACAGTGCAAAGATAAGTAGTTTTATGTTATCAAACATAATAACACTACAATTATTTGCTTTCAATTAACATCATTTAAATTTTAAAGACGCTTTTACAGTTTCAAATTCTGTAAAACGCCTTTGTACTATATATGATTATACAAACCAATCAAATTATTCCACATACAGCACCAGCCCTTTCAAATACTCTCCTTCAGGATGGTAAATATTTACGGGATGATCTCCCGGCTGGGTCAATTGATGCAGAATACGCACACTACGTCCGCTTTGTGCGGCAGCTGTAAATACCGCATTACGGAAATTCACCTTATCCACCACCTGCGAACAAGAGAAAGTAAACAGAATGCCTCCCGGTTTGATTTTCTCAAATGCTTTAGCGTTCAATTTCGTATAGCCGCGCAATGCATTGCGGAGAGCATCCTTGTGTTTGGCAAATGCAGGAGGGTCAAGAATTATCAAATCATATTGATCCCCCATACGATCCAGGTATTTAAAAGCATCCTCAGCATACGCCTTATGACGGGTATCACCCGGAAAATTTAATTCCACGTTCATATTGGTAAGATCAATAGCTTTTGCCGAACTGTCTACCGAATGTACCAGATTCGCGCCTCCACGCATGGCATAGAAAGAGAAGCCTCCTGTATAGCAGAACATATTCAATACATTACGCCCTTTGGCATAACGCTCCAACAAATGACGGTTCTCACGCTGATCCACAAAAAGCCTGTTTTCTGACCTTTCAGCCAATCCACATGGAATTTCAAGCCGTATTCCATCGCTATGTTTTCGGAGCTTCCCCCCTTGATAAAACCATTCTCCGGTCCCAAATCCGCCTTGAAAGGCAATGTGGTTTCTGATTTATAATAAATGTTCCGGACTACATCCCCCATCACCTCGGACAAGGCATCGGCTATCTCCATACGGTAAACATGCATTCCGGCCGAATGTGCCTGCATCACAGCTGTATGATCATATACATCAATAATCAAGCCCGGCAAGTTGTCTCCTTCGCCATGAACCAGACGGTAAGTATTGTTTGCAGGATTACCGGCCAAACCCAAACTGCGGCGCAAATCGTATGCCACTTCCAGTTTATGCTTCCAAAATTCATGATCAATCTCACCTTCCTTGAAAGAGAGCACGCGCACGGCAATACTTCCTATCTGGAAATGCCCGCAAGCTATAAACTCTTTCTTCGAAGTGTACACATCCACTATCTCGCCTTCTTCGGGTTCTCCCTCAATGCGCTGGATAGCTCCGGAGAATACCCACGGATGAAAACGCTTTAACGACTCTTCCTTACCCGGTTTCAGGTATACTTTCTTATAAGCCATTTGTATTTACTGTTGTTTCTATTGGTTCTTCCTCTGTTATCTCATAACCGCCCGTACGTTCCAATTCCGTCAGGCAATTGTAAATTTCCACACAAGCCCACGCATCCGTGGCTGCATATAGTTTCTGTCCCTCGCTGAGCACCTCCGCCTCCCAATTGGAAAGACGCTGGCTTTTTGAAATCTTCTGCCAAACAAATTGGCGAAGATTTTTTGCAGACTCCGGTCAGCTATGCCGAATCGTCCTACATAGTCCTGTAACTCTATCCAGTTTCCCCGGTCGGGATGCACATCCTCACGCTTCCGCAACGAGTTAAAATCGTCTTTCAGAGACAAACCTATCTTCAAGGTATCGCTCATCAAAACTCTTGCAGAGAATCAGGCATACCTATCCGGTTCAGGCGAAACAAGAAACAGGTATCTTGCGTAGATATTTGCAACAAAGCTACCTTATGGGTAGTACCGCGTTTAAAAGAAGGGCGTGTTTCCGTATCCACTCCCACTATGCGTTGATCTTTCAAATAGGCTACCGCTTTTTCGGCCTCACTCTCGGTATAAATCACGAAGATGCGTCCCGGAAAAAGCACCTTGGGCATTGCTGCTATCTCGGCTTTAGTAATCGTTTTCCTTATTTGTTTCATAATAATGAATTCTCATCTTCCATTTCTTCCTCCTCGCCATCATCGGCAGGGCTGTACTTCACATCATGCAAAGCACGCATAGTGTTTACCAGCCGTTGTCCCCAAAACTCTCTGAAATGTTCCTTGCAGACCACTAGAGAATCGTTCATCGTCTCATTCAGTCCCAGTTGGAACACACTGATAAAGTCCTTCAAATCCTGATAGATATCTGCCAAATCCTCTGAAATACATTTTTTGATGGGCGTGTCACTGTACACCATATCCGGCAAGAACACTTCCAGATAATCATCCTTGGCTCCTAACACACCGGCTATAGCCCTACGTATCAGTCATAATCTTCTTCAGTAACGAAGGTTTCGGGTTCGTCCTCTCCTATCGGCTCACACGGAGGCAACAAAGTCGCTTTCAAATAAAGCAACGGAAGTATTTTTAAGGCGGTATCTACAAAGTCATAGCGTTTCATATCACGGGCACGTTCCAGAAAGCCACAAAATTCGGCGGCTACCGTTACAAACTCTACTGTATTTTTGTCAAATATCACCTGACTGTACTTTTCCATAAACATTAAAATTGAATCGCAAAGTTAAGAAAAAAGAGATTAAATAAGGCAATAATTAATGTTTTTCATGTACATTTGCGAAATAATAAATAGAACGAAGACCTATGGCAAAGAAAAAATCAGATAAGGAGACAGAGCCTAAAAAGGTATCTACCAAACGATTCTCCGCTTTTTTAAAGAACGAAACCACACATTTTGTAATCGGATTGATCAGTGTAATTTTTGCAGTTTATCTGTTACTGGCATTTACCTCTTTCTTCTTTACGGGGGCCGCCGACCAAGTATTTTGGATAATCAGCAGCCGGGTGAACTGATGCAAACCGCCAATCATGTAAAAAATTACGCCGGAGCACGCGGTGCACAACTTGCCGAATTCCTTATAAACGAATGTTTCGGCTTAGCTGCTTATTTTATCATTTTATTCCTGGCCGTAGTGGGTATGAAATTAATGAAAGCTTACCAGTTCCGTATCTGGAAATGGTTTATGTCCTGTTCTATCCTGCTCATCTGGTTCTCTATCACATTGGGATTTATTTTTGACGGCACCTTGGGGATAGTTTTATCTATCCGGGGGGATTGCACGGACATAATGTAAGCAATTGGCTGATTTCACAAATTGGGATTCCAGGTTTGGGATTATTGCTGTTCATAGCGGCACTATTGTTCTTTATCTATTTAAGTAACGAAACCATACTGGTTATCCGTAAAGCACTGCGTCCCAGCTTCAGACGAAAGAAAAAAGAGGATCAAACAATTTCTGCGACTGAAGAAAATCCGATTAAAGAAGCTCCCCGGAAGGAAGAATCCAGGAAAGAATTCTCTAATCCCGGTCCTGCTATCGTAGATTTCGAATTAGAACAGCCGACAAAGAAAGAAGAGGAAGTGGAAGAACAAGTGCCCTTCCCTTTTGAGAGCAAGCAGGTTACCGAACCGGCAGTGATAGAAGAACCTGCCTACACAAACGAAGAAGAGGAAGTTGAAAATACAGATGAACCTGATTTTTCAATCAGTGAAGAAACAAATGAAGAAGACGAGGCGTACAAAGGTCCCGTACTTCCACCATACAACCCTCGTCTGGATTTGGAAAACTACAAATTCCCTAGTCTGGATTTGCTAAATGAATATGAAGATGATGGTCCTAATATTGACATGGAAGAGCAAAACGCCAACAAAGACCGCATCATCAAGGTTTTACGTAGCTTCGGTATTGAAATCAGTTCCATCAAGGCAAGTGTAGGTCCTACCATCACATTATACGAAATTACTCCGGCAGAGGGGGTACGTATCTCTAAAATCAGGAACTTGGAGGATGATATCGCATTAAGTTTGTCGGCACTGGGTATCCGCATCATTGCTCCGATACCGGGCAAAGGCACTATCGGTATTGAGGTTCCGAATGCCAATCCGCGCATTGTACCGATGAAATCCATCCTGAACAGCAAAAAGTTCCAAGAAACCACCTATGAGCTGCCTGTGGCATTAGGCAAGACCATTACGAACGAAGTCTTTATGGTGGACTTGGCAAAAGCCCCCACATGTTGGTAGCCGGCGCTACCGGACAGGGTAAGTCCGTAGGATTGAATGCCATCGTGACCTCTTTATTATATAAGAAGCATCCGGCAGAACTTAAGTTTGTAATTGTAGACCCCAAGAAGGTGGAGTTCGCTATCTATGCTCCGATTGAGAAGCATTTTCTGGCCAAGCTGCCGGATGGAGAAGACGCGATTATCACCGATGTTACCAAAGTGGTACAAACCTTGAACTCACTATGTATAGAGATGGACAGCCGATACGACTTGCTGCGTAAAGCCGGTTGCCGTAATATTAAGGAATATAACGCGAAATTCATCAACCGGCAGTTGAATCCGGAAAAAGGACACCGCTTCATGCCTTACATAGTGATTATCATTGATGAGTTCGGTGACCTGATTATGACTGCGGGTAAGGAAGTGGAATTACCTATCTGCCGTATCGCCCAGTTGGCACGTGCAGTAGGCATACATGCCATTATCGCGACCCAGCGTCCGACAACGAACATTATTACCGGTACTATCAAAGCTAACTTCCCGGCACGTGTTGCCTTCCGTGTAGCTGCCATGATGGACTCACGTACTATTCTGGACCGTTCGGGAGCACAGCAGCTGATTGGTAAGGGAGATATGCTTTACTTGCAAGGTAATGATCCGGTACGTGTGCAATGTGCATTCGTGGATACTCCTGAAGTGGAAAAAATAGCCAATTACATCAGTAAACAACAAGGATACACCACCGCATTCATGTTGCCCGAATATGTAGGCGAAGAGAGTGAAAGCAGCGTTGGCGAAGTAGACATGAACCGGTTAGACCTATGTTTGAAGACGCAGCCAGACTGGTCGTGATTCACCAGCAAGGCTCTACCTCATTAATCCAACGCAAGTTCTCTATCGGCTATAACCGTGCGGGACGTATCATGACCAACTGGAAAAAGCTGGAATTGTTGGCCCCACTCAAGGAAGCAAGGCGCGTGACGTACTCTGCATGGATGAAACAGACCTGGAAATGAAATTGAACAATCTGCAACAATAAGTTGTTTAATAATGTTATGATAAAAATGAAAAGAACATATTTACTGGTATTAATCCTTTTCCTTTCAGTCAGCCTATCCGCACAAAAGGACAAACAGGCACGGGAGATATTGGACAAAACCGCCAATGCCCTGCAACAGGCCGGAGGCATCCGTGCCACCTTTGGAGGGACAGGAAATGGAACCTTATTGCTAAAAGGCAACCGGTTCTATCTGAACAGTGGCGGAATACAAAGCTGGTTTGACGGAACAACGCAATGGAGTTATCTGGAAAGCAGCGAAGAAGTGAATGTGAGCAATCCTACCCCGGAAGAGTTGCAAACCATCAATCCTTATGCACTGTTATCCATTTACAAAAGCGGATATAATTATAAGTATACAGGGATCAAAAGCCGTAACGGCAAACAGGGGTTTGAAGTGATACTGACTCCGGAGAATAAACAGGATATCACATCCATCACCTTGTTCGTTTCCCAAACATATCAGCTTTATATATAAAGGTAGAACAAAGTAATAAATCGGCAAATGAGATTATCGTCACTTCTTACCAAACCAACCAGCCGCTGGACAATGCGACATTCAAGTTTGATAAAAAGAAATTCCCAAATGCCGAAGTGATAGACTTACGATAACAAGCAGAGTTCAAGATAGAGAGATAATATAATATTCATCAAATTAAATTAAGTAAAGAAATAAGTATTATGAGTACAGAAAAAGTTAAATGCCTTATCATCGGCTCAGGTCCTGCCGCTACACCGCCGCCATTTATACAGGACGTGCCAACATCGCCCCGGTCTTATATGAAGGTCTACAGCCCGGAGGCCAGTTGACCATCACTACCGAGGTGGAAAATTTCCCCGGATATCCCCGAAGGTATCAGCGGTACCCAACTGATGGAGGACTTGCGCAACAAGCAGAACGCTCGGCAGCG
>ENA-OQHP01000064-OQHP01000064.1-human-gut-metagenome-genome-assembly--contig:-NODE-64-length-31766-cov-4.350359_pt1 | contig 31766 bp, 38 predicted proteins | sample MGYA00242563_ERZ504717 | MGnify/ENA primary metagenome ERZ504717 (study PRJEB26092, sample SAMD00036212) | human gut metagenome | host: Homo sapiens | study: EMG produced TPA metagenomics assembly of... | reverse complement strand
GCCATATCTTATTAGTTTGGATATTTCCCCCGTTTTGGCCGTCAAATCTTATTTTTGGGGGAATACCTAAAGATACAAAAAGCCAACTAATTCGCAAATACTTTGTGTATGAATTAGTTGGCTGATTTTGTAATATTTAATGAATGTCCCTTGAATAATACGATAAATCCAACTGATTCATTATGAGTCAGTTGATTTATCGTATTATTTGCGGAATGTCCTTGAAATGACAGGTTGTTTCAATTCTGCCTGCTCCGCTATTATTCGAGAGAAGTGGATGTTATTTGCATATTTCTACTATGCTCAATTCTCTTTCATGAAGTTGGCTTCCTCATTTCTTGGATTTCTTTTTCTTATTGTTATCGCTGTTAAAGAATTGTTTCCAGTCGTCTTTCGTTTTGGGACCGCGTTCTTCAATGTAGCCACGTTCCGCACGGCTGGGTCTTCCTTCTTTTGAGGTCGTTTTTTTATTGGACCTGTCACTTTTTTGCCGAATGAAGCATTCCTTGCTGCACTGCTTCTGCGTTCGCCATTGTCGTTTTTGCCATTATTGTCACCGGCAACTTCTACTACAATTTTCCGGCCGCCATTCAGATTAACCTTGTTCAATGCTTTAATCACGTCCTGTGCCTGATTTTCTGCTACTTCGAAGAAAGAGAAATTCTGCATCAGGTCTATTCGTCCGATGGTAGTACGTTGCTTCTTCATGTTGCGGTTAATCAGTTCTATGATTTGGTTGGCATAGAAACCGTCTGTCTTTCCTACATTCAGGAATAGACGGGTGTATCCTTTTTCTGCTTTACGCTCTGTCTTTTCACGAGCACTGCCATGATCCTTGCGTTCTTTGGAGCCACGTTCGCTGCGACGGTCATTTGTGCTGGGAATTTCTATTTCCGGAGCGTTACTATAGTATTCCAAGAAGCGGTTAAATTCCATTGACACCACGCGCTTTATCAGATCTTCCTTTGAAAGCCATTCCAGTTTACGATAGATTCCGGGTAGGAAGGATTCAATTTCTTCATCGTTTACTTTTACCTTTTCTATGTCATCTATCAATTATCAATTGCTGCTCGCAAATTTGTTTACCACTGGGCATCTCACCCATGATAAATTTTTTGTTGATGATTCGTTCTATCTCACGCATCTTGCCTTTTTCGCGCAGGTTGATGATGGCAATAGAAATACCTGTTTTTCCGGCACGTCCTGTACGACCACTACGATGAGTATAGCTTTCTATATCATCGGGCAAGCCATAATTAATGACATGAGTAAGGTCATTTACATCTAGGCCACGGGCTGCTACGTCGGTAGCAACTAAAAGCTGTAAATGGCGTTGGCGGAATTTTTGCATCACTAAGTCGCGCTGGGCTTGTGAGAGCTCACCGTGCAAAGAGTCTGCGTTATAACCGTCTTGTATTAATTTATCTGCAATTTCCTGAGTTTCTTTACGGGTACGACAGAAAATGATGCCATAAATCTGTGGATAATAATCCGCGATACGTTTCAATGCGGCATATTTGTCTTTAGCGTGTACTAAATAGGCTATGTGATTGACGTTTTTACTGCCCTCATTTTTGGTACCGATAGTGATTTCTTTTGCGTCATGCAGATATTTTTTGGCGATGCGTGAGATTTCCGGACTCATGGTAGCCGAGAACATCAAGGTATTCCGATCTTCAGGAACTTTTCAAGGATAGCATTTATGCTATCAGTAAATCCCATATTCAGCATTTCATCGGCTTCGTCCATTACTACATCTGTAATTGTTTCTAGTTTGGCAACCTTTCTTTCTATTAGATCAATCAGTCGTCCGGGAGTAGCCACAATAATATGTACGCCTGTTTTCAACATGCGTATTTGGCTTTCGATGGATGAACCACCATATACGGGAAGGATTTTCAGCCGTCAATGTACTTGGAGTAATCGTTCAGATCGCCTGCAATCTGCAAGCACAATTCGCGTGTGGGGCATAAAATTAGTGCTTGAGGTGCACGGTGTTTTACGTCAACTTTTTGGATAAGCGGCAGACCAAATGCGGCTGTTTTTCCAGTCCCTGTTTGTGCTAGGCTACTACATCGTTGCCGTTTCCCAATAAATACGGTATTACTTCTTCTTGTACCGGCATGGGATTCTCATATCCCATTTCTTTAATCGCTTTTAGTATTTCCGGGGAAACGCCTAACTCTTCAAATGTCTTCATTTATTTTCAAATATCTAATTCGCTGCAAAGATACGGATAATCATGGGATTATATGGTGCTTATGCAATATTTGTTTTTATCAGTAGTGTATTTTTAGGGAATATTGGCTAAAGCGTGTCGGGAAGTGATAAGAAAATTTTAGGTATAAGGTGAAAATACTCTGCCGGTATGGCAATTGAAATGCTTTATCGGTCAGAGTATCCGGATTAAAGATATGAGAATTTTATGGTATCAGAGTGTTTGTATATGTGGCTGTTTATATTATTCACCTTCTTCTCTATATTCTAAAATATCTCCGGGCTGGCAATTTAGTTCCCTGCAAATAGCCTCAAGGGTAGAGAAACGGATGGCTTTCGCTTTCCCGGTTTTCAATATGGAAAGGTTAGCAGGAGTCAGGTCTATCTTCTCGGCTAAATCTCCCAGCGAAATTTTTCGTTTCGCCATCATTACGTCTAAATTTACTATAATTGGCATAGATCAATTCATTTTGGGTTTATTCGGGTTCTCATCTACTGCGCGCCACCAAAGGGTGTGGCGTTGCGTCAGTTTCTTAAAGGCATACAGACAGAAGCAAGTCCATCCAATGTTGATCGATATCCTCACTATTTTGTTGTCCAACAATGGATGTAACACAAGGAAATAGATGAATGAACTTACAAACAGAGTAGCTATCAGGCAAAGTATCAAATAAAAGATGCTTTTTCTTTTTGAGGGGAAAGTATTTTTTTCTTTCATGGCATTTTTCTTAAATGGTTAAATCCTGTTCTTCTTTCATTTTTGCCCCGATAGCAAATATCTCGGCAAAAAGAATGGGAATTATCACAGCTACCCAGTCGGGAGAATAACCGGCGTAGCTGATGATTTTGTAGCCCGGCAGACTGATTTGCTCAACTGCTGCGTTTCCTACAATCCATTCGTTAACAGCTATGAGGATTTCCAAGCTTGCACTGGTGTATGCAAACCAACGGAGGCGCCGTACATTGGCAGATGTAAATACTTCGCGGCGTGAGATGGAAATGAGCAACCGGATCAATGAGCAGAAACCGATGAGAAAAAGGAATATTCCGGGTATGGCAAGTCCCATGACAAGGATGTGCCAGGCCGATGGCTTGGCATACGTTTCTATTTCAGTCACTGTGTAGGGGAGTGTCCAGTCCACGCGGTTGTTGCTCAGTGAATCGACAGTAGTTTCAGGTAACGGCTCTACATTCAGTTTGACTGAGGTTGCATGATGGGGTATAATGTGGCGTCCAGGCTCATATATTTCCATTGCACTGTTATGTCCATCTTCAAATCCTTTCTTGAAATCTCTCCAATTTTCATCCAATCCTCCAAAGAAGTTTGCAATGATGGCTATAATGGCTATGACACCTAATATTCTGAACTTGTTCATAGTCTGCTCTGTTTTTTAAATGGTTAAATCTTGTTCTTCTTTCATCTTCAGTCCGATGGCAAATACTTCGGCTACCAGCAATGAAATGAATCCCAGAATGAGAGTCGCATCGGAAAAAGCAAAGGTATAGGAGAACTCGCATCCGTTGAGTTGCAACACTTGCGAAGCTTCATAATTTCCAATCACGATGGTAGCCAGCGTGCAGATAAACAAAAGTATCAATGCCCATCCTAACTTGCGCAGAAACTTCACATTCTTCCAGCTGAAGATATCACCGCGATTGATATTTCTGATCAAATAAAAGAACTGCAACAGGCAGAAAATTCCCGCTATCACCGAAATGAATGAGGCAATCCTGTTTAGTGCATGGAAGGTATCATTTTCTTTCGTTGGCGCCTCTACCATGCTTATAATCGGTATGATAGATGCCTGTTCTCCTGTCCTGACATTGGTTACACTTCCTGTCTTTTCAAGTAGATCGGTAGGAAGGGTGCAAATCATCTTATAATCGGAAATGTGGATATCCTTTCCTTTTTCTACACTTTCGTATCCGGCTTTAAAGGCACTTGTGAAAGAATGGAACATGATGCTCACTGTCGTTGAGGTGGAAAGGAGCAAGGCGATAAGTACGCAGACGCAAAAGAGGTTGAGTTTTGTTTTCATTGTTACATTTATGCTTGTGTGTTAGTAATTTCAGAGGGTGTTCCCGGCTGTGGCAAATGTTTGTTCAGATAGAAATACATGCCGACTAGGATGATTATGGCGCTGCCAAAAGGATGTAAGTAGGTGTGGCGCCAATCATATCAACCGTTTTTTCATTCAACTCTTCTTGGGTTGATGTAGCCATGGCAATGGTAGCCAGGGAGTTATTTAGAAAATGCCCTATCATTCCCGGTATAATGCTTCCTGTGCGGTAATAAAGCCATCCGAATACCAATCCCAGACAGAAGGCGAAAGGTACTTGCGCCGGATTGACATGGATGAGACCGAAAATGAGTGCTGACAGGAGGATTGCCATACCGGGTCTTTTTCCGGTTTGCAGGAAATGCCCTTCAATGGCTCCACGGAACAGCAACTCTTCTACCAGAGGTGCCATGACGGCAATGGCGATGATGCCGAATACATTGCGGCTCATTCCTATGAATGTGTCTTCCACTAGGTTGGGCAGTTCTATGAATTCGCTGGCTACATTGCAGATGAACATGGCTGCTATAATGAAGGGAATACTCAATAAAATGGTTTTTGCAGGTACTTCAGTCCAGCTTGTCTTGTTGAATTGAACGTATTTAAAGTAGATCAGGTGCCAGATCATGGCTATTCCTGCCAGTACCATAACGAGTCCTGTCATAGAGCTGTATTCTTACCTGCGGCATAAGCCAGATTATCATTTTCTGAAATTTCGTTCATCACTTTAATAATTCCCGCCGGAAGTCCTACCAGGAAGGTGAAAGCTAACTGATAAGCGAAGTAATAAAGTACTAATTTAATTGCGCGTCCCATAATAGAATGTTTATTGGTTTAAAATGGATTTGAATTAAGGGGTAGGACGGACTTCCGCATCCGTCCTGAGGGTATCTGTTTCTTTAAGTAAGCATCCTTGGGTTTCTCCTTGGTGCGATCAAAATCATGGTTGTTTTCATCTGGTTGTCTTTTAAATTTGGTTGATTTGTTTTTAGTTCATCAAGTGAGCAATGGCATGTTTGCATGGAACGTACCAATGGTTCATGAATAGGATAAGAAATGCTAAAATAAGGATAATTGCACTTTTTTGTTGTGCTCTTTGGGCCAGTGGGGTGTTGACAGGAATCTTGGTCAGGACCAGTCTTCCCAAAGCTATTCCCAAAAGCATACCCAAGCCTAATCCTATTTGCGGATATAAAAATCCGACCATCATTCCTATGTACATTCCTATGGTTTGCCACAGGCTGGTCGCATTCTTATTTTGGGTTTGTGTTTCATTCAAAGTTTCCATTACTTTTTGTTTTGTGTGTCGGCCAACAAGTTTGCGTTGTTGCCTTCACGGTAAATACTTTCTTGTTTGTTATGGTTGAAGTGCTCTCTTTGGCGTTCCATTCAGCGTAGTTGAGTTTGATTTCATAGACTCCGGGAGTTACGGTAAGCAGATAGGCCGGCTTCCACAGTTCCCGGTAAGCATCCCAGCGATAAGCTTTTTTCTCAATTACCTGACCATTTTCATCGTGTTTGTACTCATACTTCAGTTTGCGTGTCAATGTTTTGCCGTCTTCATTCAGTGTGTACACGGTTGTGTTTGTGTCATTCTGACCGTAGATGTACTTTGTGTTTCCTGTTTGTGCGTTTGCTGTTGTTGTACAACTCATCATTACTACTGCAATTGCTGCTAAAACTGATTTTAATACTGACTTTTTCATTTTTACTTCGTGTTTTAATGTTTGTGTTTATTCTTTCTTGTTTCTCGATATTCATTTATCGTTTATCGATATGCAAATGTATATCTTATTTTGATACTACAAAAGAAAAACGAAAAAAAAATATCGAAAAACGATAAAAATATATCTTTTTTCGTGCTTTGTAGGATGGAAGTGTATGAAGAAACAGATTTTATGCAAGAAGTGACTGGTATCGGTGAATTAATTCTTCCGATAGCGTTTGCGTTCACTGGCAGGGGCGATTTTGTCTGCCCTAATACATGGAATGAACTGTTTTCGAGCAGGCAAAACTGACTGTAAACGAAGATGTGTAGAAAGAGTAGTTTGAAAGGGGGAAGGCTGTACAATGCTCCCTTGTATTTAGAGAAGAATTCTGGCCGTTTTTTCCCGGTCTTTATGCATTTGGGCAATGAGTGCATCTATAGTGTCATATTTTTCTTCAGGGCGAAGATACTTTACGAACTCAATGCGCATTTCTTTGTGGTAGATATTCTCCGAAAAATTGAGGATGTTCACTTCAATACTTAAATTGTTGCCGTTATTGATAGTAGGGCGGTGTCCTATGTTCAACATTCCTGCCCATTTTTTTCCTTCCACATATACATATACTGCATAAACTCCTTCCGAGGGAATTAACTTGTCGCTACAATCCACTTGCAGGTTAGCTGTAGGGAATCCTATTTTTCTGCCTACTTTGTAGCCATCTACCACTGTTCCATCCAGATAGTAGTTATACCCAGGAATTGGCAGCCTGACTTACTTCACCTTCTTTTAATAGTTGGCGGATGACTGAAGAGCTGATTTTGCCCTCTTTGTCTGTGTAAGCTCGCGCGCGTACTATATATATGTTCAGTTCCTCACCATAACGGCAATAATCTTCAAAATTTTCACTGCGGTTGTGACCGAAACGATGGTCGTAGCCTATAACTAATGTATGGATATTGAACTTGTTACGTAGCAACTGCATAAACTCTCGAGCCGAAAACAGTGAAAGTTCCTGTGTAAAAGGGAGAAGAAAGCAGTAATCTACTTGCATCGTTTCCAATAATTCGAGTTTCTCTGTTGGTGAAGAAAGTAATTGCGGACGATAAGCGGTTTGTATCACTTGTCTGGGATGTACAGGAAAAGTGATCAATGCAGAATATAACCCATCCTTGGCAGCGACCTCTTTTACTTGATTAATAAGAAAGCGGTGTCCGCGATGCACTCCATCGAAGAAGCCGATAGTGGCAACTGAAGGAGGCAATGTTTGATGGTTTATATCTGATATTATTTTCATTATTCAAAAAGTGAACTTAAATCTTCTCCAATATGGTAATGATAGGACTGTATGCCAAGCGATATTGCTGCCTGGCAATTGATTGCCGAGTCATCTATAAAAAACGTTTCTTCGGGCAAGATGTTTGCTTCTTTCATCATTTGCTCATAAATGTCTTTTTCCGGTTTGGCCTTGTGCATTTCAAAAGACAGAAAAATATCTTCAAAAAAGTCATTTACACGGAATCCCCGATAACAGAACATTTGCTCACAGGCATAATCCCAATGTATCCGGTTGGTATTACTAAGCAGGTAAACCATATAATGTTCGCGTAACTTTAGCAATAAGTCCAGTTTTTCACGAGGAATATCAAGTAGCATCAGGTTCCACATATCATCAATTTCATGTCGGACAGGGCTTCGCTGACCTCCTTACGAATGGCTTTCCGGAATTCTTCCGGGCTGATTTCACCCAATTCAAATTGGGAAAAGAAACCTTTTCCCCTGAACTGCATGCCTGTTTCTCTATATCTTGAAATCCTGCTTTACGAAAAGCATTCAGGCAATTGTCAAAATCCAGATTTATTAATACTCCTCCTAAATCAAAAACGACATTTTTAATCTTACTGTCCATAACTCTTTATGTGCTTTATTCTCTTTTTTAGTCTTTTTTCTGTATTCGTTTTATCCAACGGTAGATTTCACCAATCCACAATACGAATGACGTTCCTGCGATAATATAAACCCAAGTCATGAAATTCATAGGTTCGGTACGGAACACTTTACCTCCGAACTCGACAATCAGAATTTGTCCGACTAAAATAATGATAGCCACACTTAGCATGCCTAATGCATGACGGGAATCCTTGAATACAGAATGGTTGGTCCCGAAAACACTGGCATTAAATAGATTCCAGAATTGCAGCATCACGAAGATCGTGAAGAATTGCGTCAAAGCTTGTCCTACTAAATCTGCTGGCATCTGTTTGATAATGACAATTAATGTCATCAGTATGGCAAGGAAGCAGAAGCCTACACCTAGTATATTTTTACGCATGGCTTTAGTGATGATGAAATCATCGGTCTTGCGTGGCTTTTCATTCATGACGTCTGCACTGGGGGGAATAGATGCTAAGGCCATGGCGGCAAAAGTGTCCATAATAAGATTTACCCAAAGCATTTGTGTTACGGTTAGTGGTAGTTCTGTACCAAAGAAAGCCCCTAATAAAACACTGGCTAATGCGACTACGTTGATAGTCAGCTGGAATACGATGAAACGCTGAATGTTTTTGTAAAGAGAGCGTCCCCACATTACTGCGGTAGCGATACTGTGGAACGAGTCATCCAATAGGGTTATGTCACTTGCTTCCTTGGCTACTGACGTACCGGTTCCCATAGAAAGACCTACTTGAGCGTGATTCAGTGCAGGAGCATCGTTTGTTCCGTCTCCGGTTACTGCTACTACGGCTCCTTTTGCTGTAACAGTTGGACCAGACGTTGCTTGTCCATAGGACGCGCACGACTCATTACTTTCAAGTCAAGTACGCGGTCCAGAGCTTCTTCATCGCTTAATGCAGCAAATTCTACCCTGTTATGCGGTTCCGGTCTGTATCTTCAGGTTTCCATAGCCCTATTTGGCGGGCAATTTCGGTAGCTGTTCCCGGAGTGTCGCCTGTAACAATTTTCACACCGATACCTGCCGACTGACATTTCTGTACGGCTTCCGGTACATCCGGACGAATAGGGTCGCTGATAGCTACGATACCTAGGAAAATCATATTCCTTCATTGACTAGTTCGGCACAATCGTTACCGGAGTCTTCAGGGATAAATTTATAAGCTAATCCTAAAGTACGCATTGCCTTGTTCTGATAGGCCAGCAGATCGGCATTGTAATGAGCCTGTTCCTCGGAAGAGAGGTTGCATTTTCTCATTACAATTTCGGGAGCTCCTTTTATATAGAGTACCTTTTTCTGCTGGATAGGTGAATCTACTAATGTAGCCATATACTTACGTTCTGTAGAGAAAGTAAGTTGATTGATAACTTTTGCATTTTCACGTAATTCCAAATAGTTCTTGCCCTGTTCATTCAGCCAAAGCAATAAGGCTATTTCAGTAGGATTACCTACTCCGGATGGTTTCTTGTTTTCTCCTGTTTCTTCAAGGAAAGCTGTGGAGTTGGCACTGATCCCTTCAGCTATTAAATCTGCTTTGGTGGCATCAAGTTTCGCTTCATGTACCTGCATCAGGTTTTGTGTCAATGTACCTGTTTTGTCGGTGCAGATCACAGTAATGGCCCCCATTGTTTCACAAGCATGCATTTTACGTACCAGATTATTGGTTTTCAGCATACGGCGCATATTTAGTGCAAGACTTAAGGTGACACTCATCGGTAAGCTTCAGGAACGGCTACTACAATTAAAGTGACAGCATCATGAAATATTTCAATACAATGCGGGCTATTGCCATCCACCCATGCCAGTCTGTTATTTCATTTACGCTGAGGTAGGAGTAAAGGTCTTTAGCTGTGAAAACGATAAAGGTAAGTGTGGCAATAGTAAAACCTATTTTTCCGATGAAACCCGCCAATTTTGTCAATTGGATATTCAATGGAGTCTCTTCTTCACTTTGTTCGGTGGCCTGACGTGCTACCTTACCTATTTCGGTGGAATCACCCACACGTTCTACTTTCATTATTCCATGTCCGTCAACCACTGTGGTGCCACGCATCACTTCATTGCTGGGATAAGTGGCTTCTTCATCAAATAGTTCTTCATGGATGGTTTTATTGACCATTAATTCTCCTGTCAAGTTGGATTCATTCACTTGCAGGGAAATAGCTTCCAGCAAGATTCCGTCGGCAGGAATCTCCTCACCGGTATTCAGAACTACGATATCACCTACTACAATCTCCTTACGGGGAATTTCCCGTACTTTCCCATTTCTGATTACTGTAACTGGTGTTTCTTCGCCTACAGCGTTCAGTAAGTCAAACTTCTTATTCGCATCGTATTCAAAGTAGAATCCGATACCGGTTGCCAGAAAAATAGCAAAGAAAATGCCGATTGTTTCCGCATACTCATTTTCAATAATGGCAATCACTAAGGAAAAGAATGCTGCGACTAAAAGAATACGTATAACCGGGTCGCGGAACTTTTCCAGATAAAGTTTCCACATGGAAGGACGTTTGGGAGGTGTCAAGAGGTTATTCCCATACTTCTCTCTACTGATAAGGACTTCTTTGTCCGAAAGCCTGTTAGGGCTGTTTCCTGTTTTTTTGTGCCATACGGCTTAGCAAAATTAATTAATGGTGCACAAAAATACAATTTATATCCTTACGAATAAGGGAATTAAATCTTTTTATCAAAATTTGGGCGATAAATCTTGCAAGTTTCAAGGGAATATACTACTTTTGCACCTGCTAACAGGAAATTGTGGCACGGACTTGTAGCTCAGTTGGTTAGAGCAACAGACTCATAATCTGGAGGTCCCTGGTTCAAGCCCAGCTGGTCCACAAACTAAAAAGGCTGATTCCTAACGGAATACAGCCTTTTTTGTTTGCAGACCCTCCAGATATAAATCTGTTGCTCTTGGTTGATTTACTCCTAATATATAGCTGTTGTTTCACTATTGTTTCTCTATCTGATACCATGCCACTTCCATTTTCTCTGTTTTAGAGGTACGCCATTTCATAAAGTCCAAGTCTTCACTTTGCCGAGTTCCCATTTGCAATGACAAGGCAGTGCCACCTACCAAGAGATAGGATTTGATGCAGTCCAACTTAGAAACAGCTTCAAAACTTGCAGCGTGTGTGGAGCTAAACCTTTCATGCAAACATTTTAGTAAATTTACATAATAAATTCAGTGTTGATCTCAGAACTTACACAGAATAATTAGCGTGTTGATAATGAGTTAGATTTACATTTGTTACTCTTGTTACAGGAATCATGAACAGAATTTCTTTCTCTTAGTATAAAATCATGAGCACATTATATACTCTAAAACTGAAAATGTGGATATTACCCTTAAAAAGTAGGATGAAAATTTGTACGAAACGGGAAGATGGCTTTATCTTTGAAGAATATTAAAGATAGCCGGACTTTTTATTTCGGTGGAATATAGAGGTTGTTAGTATAAAAATAAAAATTAATTTAGGTTGTATGGTTAACGTTATGGTTGTGCAGGCATTTTATTGTTTGCAATGGGATTATTTCCTTTATTGGCACAGGACAATGCTGTGGCTAAAGAGATGGCTATAAAGATAGCCGATCGTATTGTTGCTTCTACGGTTTATGAATTCAAGGATGTAAAAACAGGTAAAGTATACACTTCTTTGGATAATGTTTCTTTAAACCCGGATATGCGTGTCAATAGTAAATATTTGAATTGGCATTACACAAACGGAGTAACAAATATGGCTTTGATGGAGTTGGGTGATAAAATACAGAACCGGAAATATGAGGATTATGTGCTGAAGAATATGAAGTTCATTTTTGATAAGACTAACCAGTCCTATTTTCATCGTTTGTATGATAAGACTTTCCGTGAAGGAGGATGGAGAGCGGTTCCCCGTCTTACTTGGCATATGATTTATAGAAACAAGCGTTTGGATGACAACGGTCCTATGGGGCTAGTTTGATAACTTTGAACCAGCGTCATCCGGATGATGCTTTCCAAAAATATATTGAAACAACCAATCATCATATTATGGTTTCAGAACCTCGTTTGGCCGATGGAACCATAGCCCGTTTATGGCTCATGAAAATACAATTTGGGCAGATGATGCGTTTATGGCGGTGTCTTTTATTTCCCGCATGGGAGAGGTTACTGGTGAAAAGAAGTATTTTGATGATGCTGCCAATCAGATATTGAATTATACACGATATTTGTGGTGTCCTGAAAAACAGATTTATTATCATTGCTATCATACGGATAATAAGGAACATGGAGTGGCGCATTGGTCCCGGGCCAATGGATGGATTTTTATGGCGACAGCTGATCTGTTGGCAAGAATGCCGGAAAATCATCCATGCGTGAGGATGTGATAAAGAATTTCCAGATGCAGGCTAGTGGAGTAGCGCGGTATCAAGGGAAAAACGGTTTGTGGCATCAGTTGTTGGATAAAGAAGATTCTTATGAAGAAATTACCGGTAGTTCTATGTTTGTATTTGGCATAGCTAAAGGTGTGAAGGAAGGATGGTTGCATCCGGATTTCATTTATGTAGCATGGCAGGGATTCAAAGGAATGTTGTCAAAAATTTCAGAGAATGGTGATGTGACGGCTATTTGTGTCGGTACAGGTATTATGCCTTCCACCGTATTTTATTATAATCGTCCCACTCAGGAAAATGATCCGATGGGTGAAGGGCCTGTGTTACGTGCTTTGGTGGAAATGATTGATGCGCCTAAATACACGGAGATTAGTGCGAACGATCAGTATGATAGGATAAAATAAAAAAGAGATTAATTTACCCGTTGGCAAGCTGAGCTTAAGTTGTCAACGGGTATATGTTAGAATGTTAAATCAAAACGCCCTTCTGTCACTCTTCCTCCTTCAAAAGTTCCGCTGATTATTCTGTTTTTCAAATCAAAGCGGGTAATATTGACAATGCCGTCTTCCAGTCTTTCTTCTTGTTTATTACCATCTTTGAATACGGCGTCGGTATAGATGGTCTGATCATTATTCATCCTTTCAAGAGCACTGTAAACAGTGATATTTTTTCTTTCGGGTCAATGATATTGAAAGAAATAGACGTATTGGTATCTACCCAAACGTATACATGGACTGTTGCTTTTTCATCTTCATTATAAGCAGGATAGTAGGATGCTTTATGGTCCGGCCCATAGCGTTGTCCTGTATATATCCAGCCGTCTATCAGACAGCCAAAGGTATTGGCGCCTGTCTGAGTGGCAGGTGGCATGAGAGTAGGATCTGCTGAAAAGTCTTCTCCATCACAGGCACAGCATAACGCGATAGTTAATACTATTGTAATAAGATATTTAATCATGGTCTGAATCTTTTAAAAGTGATAATTAATACCTGCCGAGAAAGATAATTGAGAAATGTCATCCGAACCGTTCATCGGATAATGTGGTTGTACCATCCATTCTTTATGATGATAGCGGACGGAATATTCACCGGAATACGCCAGGATATAGCTTATCCTTGCACTGATCCCCCAATGGGTGAAAGGTGGTATTCTCCGCCTACTCCAAAGTTTGCCGCCCATTTGTTCATGGATACTTTTCGTGGTTTATCATATACCATACTGTCGTCTTTATATAACTGGTATCCGGTTCCGGTAGTAAAATACCAATCGAATTGTTGTTTCAGCCAATGCAGGGAGAACTGTGGAGCAAAATAATGTGTTTGAATCTTGTCTGTGGTATTTGTCGTGTTGCCTGTATACCGGCTGCCTTGATAAAGTATTCCGAATCCGGCTCTAATGGCAGGCTTGTTTCCTACCAGGTAAGTATAACTTCCTGACCAACCTATGCCGTTGCGCAAATTCGAAGAATATCCTGCTATTCCTATCAGCTTTCCGGTGTAGAGGGTAGGACCTGTCTGAAAGGACAGAACGGATCGTTTGTCAGTGCCGGATTGTGCATATAGCGATGTTGGACACAGCAGCGTGGCTACTATAATAAAATATAGTTTGTTTTTCATGGTCATTGTGTTTATCTAGGTGGGTACAAAAATAATAAATCATTGGAAATAACAGCATTAATAGTTTTCTTATTTTAAGTAATCCGTGAAAAATGTGATAGATTAACACTTTCCTGCCATCTTTATTCCATTCATTCTGTTTTCTTATGAAGATTATTCACTTTAAAACCTTATAGTTTATGAAACCAGTAGAATCAGACCGGTTGGATGCCGAAGAGCGTAGAGAACTGAGCAGTTCTGATTTCGGAATTCCTGAAGAGCGTGCTTTCCCGATGCCCGATGCGGCACATGTGCGGGCGGCGGAAGCCTATTTCCGTTATGCTAGTGATGATCAGAAGCCTGAGTTGGCGAGGAATATACTGGAAAAAGCGGCTGAATACGGAGTGCGTGTAGAGAGTCCTGTGGTGCTGTCTTGGGCCGGGAAATAGTTGTTGTATAATGATTTGACCTTTTGTGTTGCTGAATATTGTGTAAATGTAGGTGCCGAATCGTGAAGGAAAGTTATTATTTAAATATTTTCCTAAGGAAATTTGTTATATAGGAAAGTATGGAATATATTTGGAAAAAGTTTCCTGAGGAAATAATTAAAGGAGATAACATAACAGAGTCCGGTTTTAATTATGAAGAAGAGTATGAAAAAAGAGTTTATAAAAAGGTATGGATGGACATTGCTTGGTATTGTGGCAGGAATGGTAGGAGGATATTTGTATTGGCGGTATGTAGGTTGCACCACTGGGACTTGCCCTATCACTTCTTCTCCTGTCAACAGTTCCATTTGGGGGGCGGCAATGGGGGGATTGTTGCTCAGTTCATTTATGCCGGAGCATAGAAAGATAAAGAAGGAGGAATAAGTATGAATAAAACGATTTTATTTTTTTTAGCCCTTGTGCTGGCTGCCACAACAGCTTGCGGCAGAGGAAGCAGTAATAATAACCCTGTAAAAGAAGAAACTATGGCAACAGAAGGAAATGGAAAGGTCATACATTTGACTAAAGCTGAATTTTTGGCGAAAGTATATAATTTCGAGAAAAACCCGGAAGAGTGGAAATATGAAGGTGACAAACCGGCTATTGTGGATTTCTATGCTGACTGGTGTGGTCCTTGCAAATGGTAGCTCCTATTTTGGACGAATTGGCAAAAGAATACGATGGCCAGATTGTGATTTATAAAGTGGACACGGAGAAAGAACAGGAACTGGCAGGCGCGTTTGGTATACGGAGTATTCCGTCCATTCTGTTCATCCCCATGGAAGGAAAGCCGGAGATGGCACAGGGGGCTATGCCCAAAGCGTCATTTAAAAAGGCTATTGATGAGTTTTTATTGAAAAAATAAGTACTTTTGTGCAATAGCATCAAGAAGAAAGAGCAATATGGAAACTTTATGTAAAATAAGAGATCTCTATCGCGCTATTGCAGAATTTGAAACACGGTTTGAAAAGGCGCACCAACTTTGTCTGAACGAAGGAATGTTGCTGTGCTGTCTCTCCAGAAAGAAACGCCTGTCCTCGGGAGAGATAGCAGAGCAATTGGGGCTTTCTAATTCGAATACTTCTAAGGTTATCAGATCTGTAGAGGATAAAGGCTATATAGAGCGTAATTTGGGAGATTGTGACAAACGCCAGATGTATTTCTCGCTTACGGCGGAAGGAAAGAAAATACTGAAGGAGATGGAATGCTGTAATATTGAGATTCCTGAGTTACTGAGGTCTGTATTATAATAGTAAGAAAGATACCGCTGTAGATGAAGTCTGTTTTTATTTTTATATCATTGCTGATAATGCTCTGTCCCGCTTTCTCGCAAAGCAGGATGGAGCATTATCTTGATTCTTTGGGATTGGTGAATGTAGGCCGGATGGACCCGACATTGAAAATAGATTTGATGTATACCCGTGCCGACAATTTTACCGGGAAAGTCCTTTATGAGGATTTGCAGGAGGCCTATCTTCATCCCGAGGCTGCCAAAGCCTTGTTGCAAGCGCAAAAGCGGTTGAAAGAGTTGTATCCCGGTTATTCTCTGATTATTTATGATGCCGCCCGTCCCATGTCCGTGCAGCAGAAAATGTGGAATGTGGTAAAAGGTACTTCCCAAAATATATATGTATCCAATCCGGCCCGGGGAGGAGGGTTGCATAATTATGGTTTGGCGGTGGATGTGAGTATTGCAGATGAAAAAGGAAATCCTTTGCCTATGGGGACCAAGGTGGATCATTTGGGCAAGGAAGCACACATAGATACCGAAGCGGCAATGGTACAGCAGGGAATCATTACAGCGCAGGAACGGAAAAACCGTTTGCTGCTGCGCCGGGTCATGACGGATGCGGGTTATAAACCTTTGCGCAGTGAGTGGTGGCATTTCAACTTCCGCAGTCGTGAAGAGGCAAAACGGAACTATAAAGTAATTAGATAAAGGATGGAAATATCAACAAAAACACTCCATTTCATCGAAGAACACAGAGAGGACGATACGCGTACACTTGCTTTGCAAAGTAAGAAATATCCCGATGTAGACATGGCGGCAGCTGTCACACAAATTGCCGGACGGCAGGTGGCGGCCCGCAAGATACCTTCATGGTATCCGGTTTCTGCATTATGGTATCCCCCTCATTTGTCTATGGAGCAATGTTCTTCCGAAGCAACTGCTTTGTATAAGGCCTCTTTGTTGGAAGGCGATACTTTGCCGATTTAACCGGAGGTTTCGGTATTGATTGCAGCTTTATCTCCCGGAATTTCAAGCAGGCTGATTATGTGGAAAGGCAGTCAGGACTTTGTGAGCTGGCTTTGCATAATTTCCCTTTGTTGGGGTTGGGGCACATTCGGATACACAACCGGGACGGGGTATCCTATTTGCAGGAAATGCTTCCGGTAGATTGCTTGTTTTTAGACCCTGCCAGAAGAGACGGACACGGTGGAAAGACGGTTGCCATCTCTGATTGCGAGCCGGATGTTACTGTTTTGGAGCCTTTGCTGGTTGATAAGGCAAAGAAAGTGATGGTGAAATTATCGCCTATGCTGGATCTGTCATTGGCATTGAACGAGTTGAAAACAGTTCGTGCGGTACACATTGTCGCTGTGAATAACGAGTGCAAGGAGTTATTGCTGATACTGCAAAAAGAGTCCGTTTCATCGGAGGTAAGCATCCATTGCGAACATATTGCAGGCAACGGGGAGAGCCGGCATTACACCTTTACCTTGAAGCAGGAAAAAACATCGCCCTGTCTTTTGGCCGATGAAGTCGGAACTTATTTGTATGAACCGAATGCCGCTATACTGAAAGCCGGTGCTTTTCGTTCTCTCACACAAACCTATCCTGTGGCGAAACTTCACCTCAACAGCCATTTATATACCTCTGTTTCTTTGGTTCCGGATTTTCCGGGACGTCGTTTCCGGGTTGAGGCCGTATCGGGTTTTGGAAAAAAGGAATTGAAAGCGTTCTTGATGGATATGGACAAGGCGAATATTACGATCCGCAACTTTCCATTATCGGTTGCGGAACTTCGCAAACGTTTGAAACTGAAAGAGGGAGGAGATGATTATATCTTTGCCACTACCTTGTCCGGCGGGCAGAAAGTCTTGATTAGAGGGAAGAAGTGTTAGTTTATAATCAGTTTGTAACCTATTCCCCTTACATTCACAATCCGTATGCTTTGGTCTTTGGACAGTTTATGGCGTAATTTCGTAATAAATACATGCAGGCTGCGTGAATTGAAGAAGCTGTCATCTCCCCATAGCTCCAACAAGATGCTTTGGCTGTTCACCACTTCATTCCGGTTCTCACACAGCGTTTTAGGATTTCCGATTCCCGGTGGGAGAGTTCTTGTATGTTCTCTGCAAAATCCAGTTGTTGGGTGACGGAGTTGAACTGATATCCTCCGATGGTGTAGGTATTGGTTATTTCTTTTTCCACAAAAGCTTTGTGCATCAAGGCTTTGAGGCGTACAATAAGCTCCTGCATACCGAATGGTTTTTTCAGATAGTCATTAGCTCCCAGTTCAAATCCTTTTACTACATCATTGATGGCAGACCGGGCGGTGAGGAATAATACCGGGGTTGCTTTATCCGATTGGCGGATGCGGCGTACCATTTCAAAGCCATCCATACGGGGCATCATGACATCGGCTACCAATACGTCCGGTTTCTGTTCGAAAAACTTTCTTAAGCCTTCTTCACCATCTCCGGCGGTAGTAATGATAAAATCCTGTTCTTCCAGTGTGTCCTTGATAATCATGGCAAGAGTCTGTTCATCCTCTACTAATAAAACGTGTATCTTTTCCATTTGCTTATTCGGGAATTTTAAGTGTAAAGGTACTGCCTTTTCCTGTGCTGCTTTCCACGGAAACAGTTCCTTTATGCTGTTCTATCATTGTTCTTACATAATAAAGTCCTAATCCATATCCTTTTACATTATGCAGATTACCGGTCGGAACCCGATAAAACTTATCAAACAGATGTTTTTGTCTGTCGGCAGGAATACCTATTCCTTTGTCTTGTATCTTTAGCATCACATAAGCGTTACGGTCACCGTTGCATGGATTGTTGCAGCGTATTGCAGAAATGTAAATATATGCCTTTTCATCGGAATATTTTATAGCATTGTCTATCAGATTGCTGATCATGTTATACAGGTGCAAGCGGTCTGCACGTAGGGTTATGTTTTCTTCCATAATGAGTTTGAACTCAGTCGGCTTATCAGCTTTCAATCTATGTTGACTTATCAGATTTTCCAACATAGACCTCAGTTCGACAGGTTCATAGTTCAGACGGAAGTTCTTCCGTTACTCCATACTCATGGAAAGGATCTGTTCCACCAGTCCGCTGAGCTGTTTCAGCTGGGTTTGGATAATCTGAAGATAGTTCTGTCGTTTCGTCAGGTTTTCTGCTCCGTTGAAGTTCAGTAATGCATCGTTGGCGGCGTAGGCTACGGCTATCGGAGTTTTCAGTTCGTGAGTAATGTTATGCGTGAAGTCCTCTTTCATTTCTTCTACACTTTCTGCCTTAAGATGATACGGATAAGAAACCAGAATGATACCCCCAATATAATAATGATAAAGAAAGAGGTATAAAGTATCCCCTTCATTTGTTGCAAGACGATGGTATTTGTCGGTTCCACCCATAACCGGTATGCCATTTTGTTGTACAAGTCATAATTGTAATAGTAGCTCACTGCTTCTTTGCCCGGCCTGTATTTTTGAGGTGAGCTGAGTCCTTGTACGACCGTGCTGTCTTGACGTAAATTCACTATTTCGATGCGGTGAGGCAGGTAGATGATTCCGCGCATGGCAAGTGTCCTTGTAAAAAGGCTGTCGAAAGTGTGCAGGTTGATTTCCGTGAAAAGGTCCAACTGGCTGTGGATACCCCGTTGGAAGTATTTGGTGAGCAGTTCCAGTGTACCGTTTTTGTCGATGGTAGTAGATACCGGTTCATTGATTTCCAGACCAAATCTTTTTTGCTGTTTGAAAGGCTCGGTTTCTATAACTTTGGTAATCAAAGCACTGCTGTCCAGATTGATACTGGATTCGATATAGCCATTTATGGTTTCGTTGCTTCGTTTCACGGAGTCGCACCGTTCCATCATTTCATTGTAGTCACTCACCTGTAATGTTTCTATCAGGCAATTGTCCATATCCTTCTTCATCGAGGTGTATAATCCTGTCAACCAATATGCCTGATAGGCAAAGACGCCTATCAGCGAAAGGATAATCAATGCGGCTATGGCTTTAAACGGTATCTTCATGGTTTGGCAAAAATAGGTACAAAATAAGTATTCTCTTTCTTTTGATAACACTAAATAAGACTTCATAAGCCGGCGGTAACACATACGGCACATTTTTCACCTTTACTTTGCATGGACACTAAAAATAAAACGATGATGAGGACAGTGATTATCTTTTGTTTATGCTTGTCGGCATTTGCGGCACAAGCGCAGAATGATGTGAATTATACCTATATGGACAGCCTTTTCCAACAATTGCCGGAGGTGTTGGTCAAAGGGGAGCGTCCGGTGGTAAAGGCCGAGCGGGGAAAGCTGGTCTATGACTTACCCCGTATGGTAGAGCGGCTTCCGGTGAATAACGCCTACGAGGCGGTAAAGGAACTGCCCGGCATCGTGGAACAAGATGGCAATCTCACTTTGGGGGGCGCAGTATTACTTTGGTAGTAAATGGAAAAGTAAGTACACTGGACAAGGACGATTTGAAGTCCGTGCTTCAGAATACCCCTGTCAGTCGTCTGGAGAAAGCGGAAATCATGTATGCTGCTCCGGCACGTTACCGCATTCGTGGAGCCATGGTGAATGTTGTTCTAAAATCGAATATCGGGCAGAAGCCTTCTTGGTCCGGTGAAGTGGCGGCTATGTATGAACAGTCCCGCAGGGAAGACATTGCAGGCCGTGGAAATTTGCTCTACACTTCCCGGCGCTTTTCGGCGGATGTGATGTATTCATACGGGTTCAAACATACCACTTTCGGATTGGACAAACAGTCATGGCACACTATGGCGGGGGACGTACACGAGCTGGATTTGAAAACAGAGGCTAAAGGGTATGGCGGCCGGCATAACCTCCGCTTGGGGGCGGACTATGATTTCGGGAAGAAGAACTTGTTGAGTGTGGTTTACAATACACAATACCGCTATGGGCAGGACTGTACAAAAATGCGTGGAACAGCCCACAGTGATAAAACGGATGACGGTGACCGCCAGTTACATAATGTGGCGGCCGATTATCAATCTTCTTTTGGCCTTTCGGCAGGAATGGATTTCCTTTTTTTCTCCAATCCGTCACAGACCTTTCTGGAGAAAGATATGCAGGATGTCAGCCGGACATTGAATTATGACAGCAACCAACGTATCAACCGCTGGTTATTCTATGCCAACCAGCTTCATTCCTTGCAAGGTGGAACCGAGATAAATTATGGTGTAAAGTACACTGCCACACATGATAACAGCTACCAGTTCTATCGGGATGGTGAAACAGGAGCCTTGATTCCCGATAATTCCGAGAAACTGCTTCGAAAAGAATATACTCTGAATATGTACACCGGCGCTTCACATAGTTTTGGGAAGAAGTTCTCTGCCGAAATTTCCTTGGCCGCAGAGCTTTATCATGCCGGGGAACGCCATAGCTGGATGCTGTATCCCACTGTAAACACAACTTATACTCCGGCAGATGGCCATACCTTGCAAATGTCTTTCACCAGTAATCGTAAATATCCCGCTTACTGGCAGTTGCAACCTATTATACAGTATGTGGACAGCTATACCGAGGCTCATGGAAATCCCGATCTGAAGCCAAGTTCCAATTATTCGCTCGACTTGAATTATCTGTATAAGAATAGATATATGATAGGGGTGAATTACAATTACACACCCGATTACTTTGTGCAGCTCCCTTATCAATTGCCCGACCGTCTGGCGGAGGTGAATCAGTTTGTGAATTATGATTTTCAGAAAAGATGGACCATACAGACTATGGCTTCTTATAAAGTGAGTACATGGTGGAACGGGCGCATTTTTGCTTTCGGCCTGTTCTCTCATGACAAGAACAGCCATTTCCATGATATTGCATTCAACCGGCATAAATTCAGCGTCATTCTGAATACCACAAACACATTCATCTTATCGAAGAAACCGAATATCATAGGTACGTTGGCTGGTTTTTACCAATCACGTGCCATACAAGGGGTGTATAACTTAAGTCCTATTTGTAATGTTTCGACTTCACTTCAGTGGGCTTCTCCGGATGGAAAGACAAAGGTGATATTGAAAGGAAATGATATTCTTAATACATCGAATATGACCACCCGGCTGGCGTGGGGGCAGCAACGGAACCGGACAGAAATGAATTGGGACAATCGTAGCTTTACATTTTCATTCCTCTATAAATTCGGCGGATACAAAGAGAAGAAACGTACCGATGTCGATACCAAGCGGCTGGGACGATGATTTTTAGTGGTTAGTAATCACTAACCACTAATCACTAGTTCGCCATTTTTGCCTTGAAAGCCAGCGCATACATACGCATCTGTTTTACCATTGCCAGCAAGCCATTGCTGCGGGTGGGCGACAGATGTTCCTTCAAACCTATCTTCTCTATAAAGTATAAATCACTGCTTAATATTTCATCCGGAGTATGTCCGCTGACTACTTTGATAAGCAGGGCAATGATACCTTTTACAATCAAGCGTCACTTTCCGCCTGGAACACCACTTTGCCGTCTTCCATATCGCTTGCAGCCATACGCGGCTCTGGCAACCGTCTATCAGGTTTTGTTCTGTTTTATATTCGGGGGCGAGTGGTTCCTGCTCGTTACCCAAATCTATGAGCAATTGATACTTGTCCATCCAGTCATCAAAATCACTGAACTCTTCTATCACTTCGTTCTGAAGTTCGTTTATTGTTTTCATTATTTTATCATTTATTTCTCATTATAAATCACATCCATCACTGTTTGTCCTACCGCTTTCAGCGTGTTACGGTCAATGTTTTCCATCGTATCGTTTACCGTATGCCAGAAAGAGCCGAAAGAACTTTGCGGATTACCGGCATCATAGTTAATGATGTCCACACACGGGATACGCGCCAACTTGTTGACATAGATATGGTCGTCCACCGTCTCACCGCCGTCTTCTTTTACAAAATATTTGCCATATCCCAACTCATGTGCCTTTTTCCAGATTTTCTTCATTTCGGAACGGGCGGTGCGGGCCGAGTAACCTTCATAATAGAACGTGGCATCTTTTCCTCCTACCATATCCAGCAAGATTCCATAGCGTGCATTATAGTTCTGAACATGTGGGGTACGTGCCCAGTATTGTGATCCAAGACACCAAGTGTCCTGTTTGTACTTGCCGTCATAAAATTCGGGAATTCCATAATCCTCCGAATCGAAAAATACGATATCTATACCTAGGCAGGTTGTTCCTTCTGTATCTGACGGGCGATTTCCAGCAGCACCCCCACACCGCTGGCACCATCATTCACTCCCAGTATAGGAGTATGGTGATTCTTCGGGTCGGGATCATTGTCGGCATACGGGCGGCTGTCCCAATGGGCGCAAAGCAGGATACGTTTTTTACTTTCGGGCTTGTAAGCACCGATAATGTTGCGTGATTTCAGTATCGTACCGTCGTATGCTATCAGATCGGCATATTGATTGTATACCTTGGCGCCGAACTTTTCCAATTGTCCTGCCAGATATTCCCCACATTCTTTGTGCGCCTGTGTGTTGGGAACACGGGGACCGAAGTCTGCTTGTACCTGAATGTACTGGTAGGCGCTGTCTGCATCGAACTCGGGAGCCTTGATCACTTCTTTGTCTACGGTTTCTGTCCGGTCGTTTCTGCTTTTACTGTTTCCGCACGAAACGGCTGTCAATACAAGCAGCAAGAACGGGATTACTAAAACATTTCTTATCTTCATACTTATTCTTCTGTTATTTATTTGTGCATTATCCTTTATATGGAAGGGGGCTGCGCCGCAAAGTTACGTTATTTTCTTTGTACTTCTTCCATAACGCGCAGGAAGTTTCCACCCCAAATGAGGCGGATATTTTCTTCACTGTATCTTTCCAACAGCAGCCGGCGTGTAAAGTTTATCAATTCTGATGCCGAAGCGCAGCCTGTGATGCCGCCGTCACCGTCAAAATCGGTTCCTATCCCTACATGTTCTATGCCCATGACATTTACCATGTGGTTCAGATGCTCGATGGCATCCTTGATGGTAGCTTCTCCGTTCTTGCGCAGGAATCCGCCATACATACATACCTGTGCCACCCCCCCTTGGCTGCCAATGCTTTCAATTGGTCATCCGTCAGATTGCGCGGATGGTCGCAAAGGGCACGGGCCGAAGAATGAGAGGCTACGATCGGTTTGCCGCTGATTGCCAGTGCATCATAGAAACTTTTCTCTCCGGCATGAGAAACATCTACCATCATTCCCACACGGTTCATTTCTTTTATCACCTGTTCACCGAATGTGCTTACGCCCAGTCCTTCCTCATTATAACGGGCAGAGCCGCAGATATCATTATTTCCGTTGTGGCAAAGTGTCATGTACACCACGCCACGATGGCGGAAACGTTCTACATTCGTGATATCCTTGCCAATGGCATATCCGTTTTCAATGCCCAGCATGACAGCCTTTTTCCCTGCTTTTTTCAAACGGCACAGATCAGCGGGAGTATATGCTATATCTACGGCTGTACAGTTCTTGGCAACCATCTCCTCTATTTCGTTCAGGATGCGGTCTGCTTTGGCAGTAGCGGCCGATAAGGCTTCATCGGTACGTTCCAATTGCTTCAGGTAAGCCACCATGATGGTTGCGTCCAGATGTCCTTCCGTCATCTTATGCAGGTCTACCAGGATTTTCTTGTCACGGGTGGCGAAGTTTATTCCTTGATCGAAGAACATGGGAGTGTCGCAATGTGAATCCAGCGTTATCATGCGGCTGTGAAGTTTTTTGGCTTCTCTGAAAGAAGTGGATTCCTGTATAAGCCAGTGGAATACCGGCATCATACAGGTATTGTTTTCCAGAATGAAACATTCCGGATGCCATTGCACTCCCATCATGGACTTGCATTCGGTAGATTCCATCGCTTCAATGACTCCGTCGGATGAGCGGGCAGTTACCCTGAAACCCGGCGCAACCTCCTTTACCGCCTGATGGTGAAACGAATTGACCGGCAATATTTCTGTTTCAAACAATTTATAGAGTAAGGAATCTTTCTCTATCCGGACCGTATGCGAGGCATATCCCCGTCCCAAATCCTGATCGTGTTTGATCCGTTCCCCTTCCATCTGTACGTGGATATCCTGATACAGGCTGCCTCCAAAAGCGGCGTTCATCACCTGTATGCCGCGGCATATTCCCAGAATCGGTATCTGCCGGTCGGCGGCCAGTTTGGCAAGCAATAACTCCTGACGATCCCTCCGGGGATTTATACTGTGTAATTCCTTTATCGGTTCTTCTCCAAGGAACAAGGGATTGATATCCGCACCGCCGGTCAGTAGCAAGCCATCCAATGCATTCAGTGAGTTTATCAAACTGTTAGTTTCGTCAACAGGAGGAATAATGAAAGGAATACCTCCTGCTTTCAGAATGGAAGTGAAATATCCTTCCAGCAAGTACATGCGCCTTCCTGGAAGTTTCCGGTAAGCCCTATGACTGGAGCATCTTTGTGGCAGGGAAAGGTGCGGTGTATGGCATCGTACTCGGCTGAAATGTCAAATGTTTGAAACGTTTTCATAAGTTAAATTATTCGTAGAAACTAAGCAAAGATAGGGATAAATTCAGATTTATTTTTCATATTTGCTAAAAATCTAATGACCATGGAACCTATACAAGACTTCGCCGGCCTGATATGCCGTTTGCGTTCGTTGAAGGAGCGGAAACGTGTGGTGGTTGTTTGCCCCAATGACCCTCATACCGAATACGTTATAACCCGCAGTTTGCACGAAGGCTTTGCCGATTTCTTATTGGTGGCGGATACGCCCCATTTGCTGAACTCGGAATATATCCGCCTTCAATATCCGGATCATGTGAAGTATACGAGGCGACAAGTCCCGATAAAGCAGCCCAGGAAGCTGTTTCGCTGATACGTGAGGGACATGCGGACGTGTTGATGAAAGGGATTATCAATACGGATAATTTATTGCGGGCCGTGCTTAATAAGGAACATGGTATCCTGCCGAAAGGGAATGTGCTGAGCCATATCACGGTGGCACAGATCCCGATGTACAAGAAATTGCTGTTCTTCTCGGATGCAGCGGTCATTCCCCGTCCTACCTTGGAACAATTCGAGGCGATGCTGCGGTATGATCTGGAGGTATGCCGCCGCATGGGAATAGAAGCTCCCCGTGTGGCCTTGATTCATTGTACGGAAAAAGTAAACGAGAAATTCCCTCATACACTGGATTATGTGACTTTAAAGGAACGTGCCGCCGCCGGTGCTTACGGAAACATGTACTTGGACGGACCCATGGATGTGAAGACGGCATGTGATGCGCATAGCGGTGAGGTGAAAGGAATCAGCTCGCCGGTGGTGGGACATGCGGATTTGTTGATCTTTCCCAATATCGAGTCGGGAAATACATTCTATAAAACGGTGTCATTGTTTGGTGACGCCAACATGGCAGGTATGTTGCGAGGTACGGCCTCTCCCGTAGTGGTTCCGTCGCGTGCCGATTCCGGTAATTCGAAATATTACAGTCTGGCATTGGCCTGCGTGGCCGGATAAATAATGTGGCAATGTGCCAATTTGCCGGTGTGTCAATTGGCTGTGCTGTGTTGCCGCATGGTTTTGCTCATTCGCAAATTGATAAATTATTGAAACTATGAAAATATTTGTGATTAATCCGGGCTCTACTTCTACCAAATAGCCCTTCATCGATGAAAAGCCGGTGTGGGCGGCAGGGGCCCATCATACTGCGGATGACTTGTCGGAGTTTCACCACGTCAACGAACAGTATGCGTACCGTAAGGACTTTGTATTGCGATTGCTTGCCGAGGCGGATATTCCGTTGGATTTTGATGCCGTCATTGCCCGTGGCGGTCTGCTGAAGCCTACGCCCGGCGGGGTGTATGCCATTAACGAACAGATGAAACACGATTTGCTCAACGCCCGGATGGAGCACGCCTGTAATTTGGGCGCGCTGATTGCCGATGAAATAGCCCGGGAATGCCATTGTCCCGCCTACATTGCCGATCCCGAAGTGGTAGACGAGCTGCAACCGGCCGCCCGCCTGACGGGAATACCGGAGATAGAGCGCATTTCCATCTTCCATGCCTTGAACAGTAAGGCGGTATCGCGTAAATATGCCGCTTCCATCGGGAAACATTATGAAGAGTTGAATCTGATTGTGGTGCATCTGGGGGGTGGCATATCGGTGGGTGCCCATTGCAAAGGACGGGTGATTGATGTTAACAATGCCTTGAACGGTGAGGGGCCGTTTTCTCCCGAACGTGCGGGAACCATTCCTGCCGACCAGTTGGCGGAATTGTGCTTCAGCGGTAAGTATACGTTAAAGCAGATCAAGAAGATGCTGAATGGCAAAGGGGGCTGACTGCCCATCTGGGTATGAATGATGTGGTGACTATTGCCCGGAAAGCTTCCGAAGGCGAGGAGCCTTATAAAGGGGTATTGGATGCGATGCTCTATACGGTGGCGAAACAGGCAGGGGCCATGTATGTCACGCTCCGTGGGCAGGTGGATGCCATTATTCTGACGGGAGGCATTGCCCATAGTGATTACTGTGTAGGGATTCTCAAGGAACAGATTGATTATCTGGCGCCGGTTGTGCTGATGCCCGGTGAAGACGAGATGGGCTCGCTGGCTTATAATGCGTTGGGAGCCTTGAAAGGTGAGCTGCCTTTGCAGGTTTACCGGCCGGAATAAGAAGATGGTGGTACATCGGAATTAAAATAAGCGATAAAATTGTTCAAATCCTTCATGGAAGGGTAATGTGTTGATATACAGAAGGCTATTATGAAGGAATCATTATAAATTCCTTCATAATAGCTTCAGGGATGTTTTTACCCGGCCAGTGCTACCAGTTTATACATATTTCCTGTTGTGGTATGCATGCGTTCCGCTCCCAGGGAATTCATGATTCTTCCCATTTTGTTTATCGTGATGCCGCGCATGGCTGCCGGATATCGTTTCAGCAGGATATTGAACAAGCATACTGCCGAGTAAAGTTTGAAGTCTTCCCCTTTCTCCGGCAGTCTGAAACAATGGAGAATCATTTCCGCTTCGGTAGGCAAGGCATAATAGGCCTGGTTGCGCAGTTTCAGCTCGGATTCCTCCGCCGCCGAGAACCAGTAACGCTTTCCTTCGTCCAGTTCTGCTTTCAGCTGGGCGAAAAGCTGTTTGTGCTCCAGTGGCGAGCAGTCTATCTTCTCCTTTACCTCGGCAAAGAAATAACGGCGGCTTCCGCTGGGGTCGGTGAGCAGCGCTTTCCGGTTACTGGTGCCGATGAACGAGGCCATCCGGGGCAGATGGCTGTAGGACGAGCGGTGCGACTTGCGGAAATCCAGTTTTTTCATCTGCATCAGATTTTTCAGCAATGGCAGTTTCTGTGGTGAAAGACGGTCGTACTCATCCAGATTAATCAGTCCGAAGAAAGCCAGCTTCTGCTCGCATCCTGCCTGTCCGGTCAGTTCGAAGCTGTCCGTATAGTAGTCTTTCAACGAATCGGGCATCAGCAATTCGCAGAAAGTGGATTTGCATCTCCCTTGCTCGCTGCTCACCAGCATGGGGGCCACAGCGTTGGCGCACCGGGCCATGCGTCCGCTCCACTGGGCAGTTACGCCCAGCATCCAGCGGTGGAAACTGTTCACCCAGAAATCTTTCGTAGATATGCGTTGTGCCAGCGGAGTCACGCGGTCCTTGCCGTCCCATTCGGGAAGGGTGTTCATATAGGAAAGTAACGGATGATAGTCCGGCATCTGCTCCGAGTTCACGAACCGGCTTACATCCTTGTCCCAGCAGTTGATGTGACGTGCACGTGCTTCCAGACACAGGCTGTTCAGGGTGCGCTGGCTTATTACCTTATATATAGGTGTGTCAGCGTCTTTTTTGCAACATTCCGTTTGTTCCGTCAGTAGGTTGAAGCGGAAGTGGTAGCGGCTCAGCAAATATTGTTCCAGTTTTTGCTGTACTTGTTCCGTTTCCGGTTTCTTCTGCATTGATAATGAGGTAGATGAACTCTTCACTGTCGGACTTATCACTACATTCGAGGAAGCAAGCTTCTTCATTACTTTGTTCAATAACTTTTTATTCATTATTTGTTGTTTTAGGTTTCCGTTGGAACAAAGATACTGTGTAAAATAGCGTTTTGCAAGTGTTTTTCGTGGGGTTTTAGAGAAAAGTGACTAAGCGTAAACATCCTGAATAACAAGCTGTTTCGTCCGGTTGATTACACGATATCTTCCTTTTGATTCAGTCGTTTCACTTAAGTGATGAAGTTTGAGCACCCTAGTGATGAAAGTTCATCACTAGGGTGATATAATATCATCACTTAAGTGAAACAATTTACTTGAAGGGAAGATACAACGACTTCGACCGGATGATACACCTTATTCGTCCGGTTGTTATCATTTGATGAAATGTGAGTATTTTGCCGGACAGTCATCACCTTGGGATGCGTTTTTGGAGATGGAACGGGGCTGAAGGAATATGTAAGCGTCTCCGCGCTTCTATATTGTCTCTCTTTTTTTTGTTCTTATATCTTGGGTATAAAAACGAATCATTATGGATTTGGCAGAAAATAGATTTAGAAAAACCTGAGAACGTTTCCTTGAAGTATTAAAAGTAGACTGTCATGTAAGCGTCTCCGCGATTCTATATAGTATATTAAAAGTAAAAAGTCTAATGATCCCTTTTTAGTCATTAGCCTTTTCCCATCTGTCGGGAAGCAGTTGCCTGTATTTTTCCAGTGGTGTATTCGGTTGCCATTCGGCAGTTCTGTTTATGATATCCGTGAGATACTCAAACAGATTCACTTTATTCATCCTACAAGTAAGTGCTATCGTGTAGAGTATGGCGCCCCGTTCGGCTCCCTTATGGCTGCCGAAGAACAATGAGTTTTTTCTTGATAAGGATATGTAGCGGTTCATCCGTTCAACTATATTGTTGTCCAGGTAAGTGTCACCATAATTAAAGATGTCCACCACGGCATTCCACTCATTGCGAAGATAGGTGATAGCTTCCTTCAGTTCGCTCTTAGGCAACAAATCTCCCCGTTCTTCTATATCATCAAGCACATCTTTTATTTCTCCGAGTATGTCCGGCGCATACTTTTTCCGATGGACAAGATTCTGTTCTACCGTCCATCCGTCAACCCCGATCTTATGCTTATGTTCATTTTGATAAAGTGTGTTTATCATCTCCACGATTCTTTTTGCATCCGGGTCATCCTCACCGCAATCTATAAATTTCCGTTTTATATGTTGCAGGCACGGAATGCGTGTGATATGGGGATAAGCATCGCTTTCGAGTTTCCGGTAAGGTGAGTATCCGTCGCTTTGTATGATACCTTTGCAACCGCCTAATTCGTTAAGAATAACTTTTTCAGAGCGGGAGCCGTCATCATAGAGCAGGTATATCATCCTGGTGTTTATGCCCACAACCACCCAGAGGTATCCCTTGCGGACTCCTTTTCCCTTGCTGTTCTTTTCCGGGACGAGTATTTTGTAATAGGTTTCGTCGGCTGCCTTATAAGGATCACTCAAAGCTGTCTGCCGGATACACTTATAAAGATTTTCAAAGAGGCTTGAGGCTTTTTCCATCAACTTATGAGCCGTAGGTTTCTTCAGCGTAAAGCCATGACTTTCGAAGTAGTTGATGATTCTTTCAACCGGTAGCGATTGTATATAACGCAATTCCATCAGCCCGGCAATGAATGAGCCGTCATAGCTGGAATTCAAGAAAGCCGAGACCGGTGTTTTTCCCTCAAAGAGACAACCGTCTTGCGCGTAGGTGTGTATCTTGTAGACGTGCTTGATGAAGCGCATGGGTACACATTCATAGCGGACACATATTCTGGGAGCGGTGGTAACCAGCCGGGCTTTATTGATGTCAAAATCAGGATCGTCGGGATAAACGTCATGTTCCTCCTGCTCCATCTCATAATGCATGTCACGTTTGGCCCCATTGTTCTTTCTGGCTTTACGCTTATCTGCTTTTTCTGCTTCTCTCTTCTGCCGCTCTTCCTCCGGCAATGCAGGTTGAGGGGGTTGTTGCTGTTCGGATGTGTTTGATACAAGTTTGGCGATCCCCTTGGTAAGACGCTGTTGCTTGCCAAGAGATTCGCCTTTTTGAAGGAGTGCCTCTTTAAGGGAAGAAACCTCCTTTATCAAATCATCTATCTGGTCCAGGAGTCTGTTGTTATCATCCCGCAACTCCTTGATTTGCTCCTTCAATAACTCTATGACCTCATCCTTTTTCATGGCGTAAAGATACAAAAAATCAATGAGTCGGCCAAAATAATCGGATGGTAATTTAAAATCAAACAGTTAATATACAGTATATTACATTAAATCCTAAAACGTTTTCGCAACCGTACAGACTTCAATGACACTCCATTTAAGATAAAAGACAAAACCTGATAAGAGATCTCATAATTGCCTGTATGGGGGTTAAATGTCGGCAACTCAAAACTTCCACCTTCCAGACGCTTGTAGTACAGGAGAAAGCCATCACCATCCCAACGCAGTATTTTTACACTCTGCCGGTTTTTGCCAAAGAATAAAAATATATCTCCGGAAATGGGGGACAGCTCCTTCATTTGAGAGCGTATGATTTTGAATAAACCGTCAATGCCAAGGTTCATACGGACAAAGCCCTGGTACAGATAGTAGCGATTGGCTGATGTTAGAGAATACATGGATCCCCCTCCTTTCTTTCGTAATCGCGTAACATTTTAATAATACCCCCGGGAGTGCCCGTTTGACCGAAATGGTCGTTCCGCTGTTAAAGGTGATTGTGATCCCGGAAAGACTAAACTCTTCTTCCGACAACATGACGGGGGCTATTTGAGTGAACGAAGGAGAGGAAGTTGTCGGTCGGGAGGGTTCAACGCCGCCATAATAATCACGGACCACATCCGCCTTGGCTTGTTTAACGCTATAACCCCGTCTGGACATCCAGGAACTCATACCTCCAAGAGTGGTATGCTGATCACGGCAAACATCGGCTAAAGAACAATTGTAGTCTACTTTCAATACTTCAAGGAAATGTTTCCAGGTTTTCCAAATCGATTTTCTGCTAAATCCATAATGCCTCATTTTTATATATGGCAAAAATATAAGAATGAAAAAAGGGCGACAAGATAGAATCGCGGAGACGCTTAC
>ENA-OQHP01000063-OQHP01000063.1-human-gut-metagenome-genome-assembly--contig:-NODE-63-length-31771-cov-2.584313_pt1 | contig 31771 bp, 33 predicted proteins | sample MGYA00242563_ERZ504717 | MGnify/ENA primary metagenome ERZ504717 (study PRJEB26092, sample SAMD00036212) | human gut metagenome | host: Homo sapiens | study: EMG produced TPA metagenomics assembly of... | reverse complement strand
TTGAAACGGACGCGAGGACTTAATGGTTATCTTACGAATCAAAAGTCCATTTCTCTTTATGTAGGTAGCACTTCGGGAATGGAGTTGCGGATTTAAGGATAATCAATTCTATGATGGACGTTATATAATATCTGGCTTGACTACTGCTGAAATGTTATTAAATAAAGCAGAGCACAAATTCGCCAAGGAATGTGGCAAGAGGGTTTAAAGACTTGGACGTGCTTCGTGAAAAGCGTTATGAGGCCGGTACCTACATTTCTCTTAGCGCAGGTAACCAAAGTGAAGCTTTATCTATTGTATTGGCTGAAAGACGTCGTGAAATGCCATTTTCTATGCGTATACCTGATATCAAACGTTATGGTGTAAATGAAATATTGGAAGATGATGTGACAGTAGTAAAGAATTTTTTTGAAATATCAATGTCTGAGGTTTTTATAGATAAGCCTAAAACTTATACGATTCCTTCCAATAGTTTGTTGTGGCGATGCCAATAAATGATGTTGAAATAGGGTCAAGCAATGGTGCTATTCAACAAAATAGATATGAATGAACAACCTTAAATAGTGCAAATCTTCAATGATTTTTTGAGATGCTACGTTTGGGGTATATGTAGTATGTTTTTGACAAAATGATATGTTATTAATTACATTATAATAATTGGCGATATGAAGAAAAATATTTTTATAGTATTCATTATTTTATGTGCAGTTTCGTGTACAGAAAAAAAATCAAATTTTATTAATACGGTTCATTTGAAAGGCCAGTTGCTTGATATGGGTAGCCAGAATGTGCGTATGAGATTTGACGGAGCAGCATCTATGCTAGGTGACAGCGAGATATTTTGTTGAAAACGGATGCTGCCGGTTATTTTGATACTACTTTTGTACTTAAAGAGCCGACATATTATACTATCAGCCGCAACACATTGTATCTTACTCCAGGAGATGACATGACTATCAAAGTAACTCAGACAAATACAGAAGCGGAATTCTCGGGAATCGGAGCCGAAGCCAATAATTACATGAAGTTCCGTCTTTTTCCGAAAGGTGGTTCTTATCTGGAAGCCGGTGGTAACTTGCGTGGAGATTTTGTGTCCACTAAAGCGTTGGTTGACAGCTTGGCCGCTATACGTATGCATACATTGGATACGTTGAGTAATGTGTCTGATGCATTTAAAAAGCTGGAAACAGCACGGATCAAAGCGGATATTATCAATAGTTATATCTGTTATGCAAGTTATTCAAGGATGTTTGCCGAAGTGAAGAATGAAGAAGAGATGCGGGCTAAATGGAATGAGTTTAATGTTTCATTAACTCAGGATGTAACTCCGCTATATAAGGAGATTGTGAATGAAGATATGCTGAATGTAGCTGTGGTGCGCGATGTTTTGTCTTATCAGGAAGATTCTACATTGGCTTCTCTTTGGTTTAAGGATATTTCCATTCCTGCGCGTACTACGGAATTATATGCTTGTGCTAAAATAGTCGATAATCTGAGAAATGAAGCTTCAGAACAGACTGTGAACGAGGCGAAGGCATTTTTGCAAACAGTGAAGAATGCTGATTTTGCAACAGAAATTGAAGGAAAGATTGTTCAAGCTTCCAAGTTGCTTCCCGGACAACCTGCCATTGATTTTGAAATGTTGGATGTGGAGGGTAATGTGAAGCATCTTGCAGATTTTAAGGGTAAGGTGATTTATATTGATTTATGGGCGACCTGGTGTGGGCCTTGCATTCAGGAATCTCCGGCATTTGAGGCTTTAGGTAAGAAATATGTGGGTAAGGATATCGTTTTTCTTCCGGTTTCTACAGATACTACAACGAAACCTTGGTTAAGGTATTTGGATGGACATAAGAAAGAATTGACTCAATATCATTCCAATGATGTTGCTTTAAAAGAAAGTTGGGCTATCATGTATATTCCTCGTTTTATTTTGATTGACAAGGATTTCAATATTGTGAATGCATACGCTCCACGTCCGTCAAGTGAAGAGATTGGTACTTTGATTGATTCTGTTCTTAATAAATAGTAAATTTATGATTTATAAAAAATATCTATTATTAGGCGTTTCTTTATGCATGTTAAATGCTTGCAATGAGTCTAAGTCTGTGTCTTTAGAGGGTAGTCTTGATGGAATCCAGGCTGATTCTATCTATTTATATCAAGTAGACAATGAGCATTATGGTAGTGTGAAACTGATTAAATCTATTGCTGTTACCGATGGTAGGTTTGCTTATCCCACTGATTCTATACAAGCCGGTCTTTATTGTTTCTCTTTGCAGAATATGGAGCGTGGAGAGTATTTACAGCAATACGCTAATTTGTTTTTGGAACCCAAATCCATGCAGCTTACCTTGGGTAAGGATAAGTATGATCAACTGAGTTTACATGCTACAGGGTCTGCATTGCAGGAGCAATACGAAGCCTTGCAAGAAGCGAAATATGTAGCAGGTAATCGTATGGTTCTCGATTCTTTGGATCATATGTTCTATGAAGCTCGTGAAAAAGGGGATCGTGAGGAAATGGAGCGTATCCGGGAGGTTTCCAGTCCTTATTATGAGAGTGCCTCGGAACAGACCCGTAAACTGATAAATGGGGAAATTGCTAAAAATAAAGGCTCATACTTCGGTTTGTATCTTTATTATACTTATCGCTTCCAAAATCATACTTTTAATACAGTTGAGGAGATTGATGAGGCACGTAACTTCATAGGCAGTTTTGATGAGGCGTCCAGGCGAAGTGGTATATATGTAAAAATGCAAGAAGGTTTGGATAAATTTGCTAGGTGTGCTACCGGTAGCGTTGCTCCTGCTATAACAGGAATTGATTTGAAAGGGAATTCTGTCAGTTTGAACGATTTCAAGGGTAAATATGTTCTAGTCGATTTCTGGTTTGCCGGTTGTAGTTGGTGTCGTAAGGAAACTCCTTATCTGTTGAAGACGTACAATGCTTTCAAAGATAAAGGATTTACTATTTATGGTGTGTCTACAGACCGTCGTGAGGAAGATTGGAAAAAGGCTATTGAAGAAGACAAGAGCTATTGGAATCAGGTTCTGTTGCAGAAAGACGACGTGAAGGATGTGTTGGAATCATACTGTATTGTCGGTTTCCCACATATAATTTTAGTAGATCCGGAAGGTAAAATTGTAGCGAAGGAGTTGCGTGGAGATGATCTTTATAATACCGTCGAAAAGTTTGTAAACGGAGCAAAATAAAGAAATGTGTTTTTTAACTCATAAAGCAGTAGGCTGGGAATGTCCGGTCTACTGTTTTTTCTTTTATGGAATATGGTTTTTTTTGAAGGAATGATATGGTTTTATTATAGGTAGTGATGTTCTGTATTGTATTTATTTTTTAAATAAATCTAATGTGTGACCTGTATTTCTTTAATGTTTTCCTTTTGAAGAACATATTGTCTGTCGGATAAGTTAAAAGTTTACCTTTGCAATATAATCAGAGGATGAGATATTGATCTATAATAAATATTATAAATAAAACGCATAGGTATTGTAAGCGTACAATACTTTTTGGTGGTCTCGTTGGATGCTTGTGTTCAGATTTAAGGCGAGGTCACCTTATTCTCGTAGAGAATTTAGATTTTAATTTGAATGATACTTGCTCGCGATGAGTAGGTATCATTTGTTTTTAGTCTATTCTGTATGGAAATGGCTTGTAAGATTATACATAGAAGATAGAATAATTAGATCACTCTGCCGTTGAAATGGAGGATTTGAGCGGATTATTTTAATTATTGGAAGAATTGTTCTATCCTTTAAAGCATATTGCTTCTATCTTTGCCATACTGAGAAAAACATTAAATTACACTATTATGAAGAATTTTCTTATCTTATCTCTGTTGTTAGCCTTTTTGACTACGGAAGTATGTGCGCAGTGGAAACCGGCTGGTGACAAGATCAAAACACAGTGGGCAAATAAAATAAATACCTCTGCCGTATTGCCTGAATATCCACGTCCTATAATGGAACGTAATGAATGGAAGAACTTGAATGGTTTGTGGGAGTATGCTATCACCGATTTGGGAGGAAATGTTCCGGCGCATTTTGACGGGCAGATTTTGGTACCTTTTGCAGTGGAATCTTCTTTATCAGGTGTGGGACAAAGAGTCGGTGCAAAAAGGAATTATGGTATTCCCGTTCATTTGAAGTGCCTGTTGCTTGGAAAAATAAAAATGTATTACTTCATTTCGGTGCTGTGGACTGGAAAGCAGATATTTGGTAAATGATGTGAAGGTTGGTAGTCATACTGGTGGTTTTACTCCGTTTTCTTTTGATATCACTGCAGCGTTGTCTGGTAAGGGAAATAATAAATTAGTAGTAAAAGTTTGGGACCTACGGATGAAGGGTATCAGCCTAGAGGTAAACAGGTGAATAATCCGGAGGGTATTTGGTATACTCCTGTGACTGGCATTTGGCAGACTGTTTGGCTGGAACCGGTTACTGCCAGACATATTGAAGAACTTCGAATCACACCGGATATTGACCAACACTTACTGACTGTAAAAGCCCATTTGAATATGAGGGCACCTTCCGATCTGATTGAAGTAAACGTATATGACGGCAATCAGTTGGTTGCCACTGGGAAAAGTATTAATGATGAGCTGTGGTCATACCTATGCCGGAAGATGCTAAATTATGGAGTCCTGATTTTCCCTTTTTGTATACTTTAAAGGTTATGTTGAAAAGCGATAATAAAATATTGGATCAGGTGAACAGTTATGCAGCTATGCGCAAATACTCTACGAAACGTGATGCTAATGGAATTGTACGTTTAGAACTGAATAACCAACCTTTGTTCCAGTTCGGACCATTGGATCAGGGATGGTGGCCTGATGGATTGTATACCGCTCCTACTGATGAGGCTTTAGTATATGATATACAAAAGACTAAATACTTAGGATTCAATATGATACGTAAACATATTAAAGTGGAACCGGCCCGTTGGTATACTCATTGTGATCAATTGGGAATTATTGTGTGGCAGGATATGCCTAGCGGTGATCGTAATCCGGAGTGGCAGAACCGCAAATATTTTGAAGGTACGGAAAAAGCGTTCGGCGGTTTCTGAGGCTTGTTACCGTAAAGAATGGAAAGAAATTATGGATTGCTTGTATTCTTATCCATGTATCGGAACATGGGTTCCGTTCAATGAGGCATGGGGGCAATTCAAGACTCCGGAAATTGCAGAATGGACTAAAGAATATGATCCGACCCGTCTGGTAAATCCTGCAAGTGGAGGTAACCATTATACTTGTGGCGATATGCTTGACTTGCATAATTATCCTGCTCCCGAAATGTATCTGTATGATGCCCAGCGAGCTAATGTTTTGGGAGAGTATGGTGGTATCGGTTGGGTAGTGAAAAATCATATTTGGGAACCGGATCGTAACTGGGGATATATACAGTTTAATTCTTCCAAAGAAGTAACTGATGAGTATATAAAATATACAGATATGCTTTATGACCTGATAATCAGGGGATTCTCGGCGGCTGTTTATACTCAGACTACGGATGTGGAGGTGGAAGTGAACGGACTGATGACTTATGATCGTAAGGTGATTAAAGTAGATGAAAAACGAGTGAGAGAAGCCAACGCACGTATCTGTAAATCATTAAAGTAAGGAATATGAATAAGCTGTTCTTTTGGGTATGTGCAGTCCTTATGACTGCATGTGCTTCTTATAAAAATGATGAGGTCTTGACTGAATCCGGTTTAAGTAACAGTCGTTTTCAAACGGAGATAAATGGTGAGAAAACTGATCTGTTTGTATTGAAGAATAAAAATAAGATGGAAGTTTGTATCACCAACTATGGCGGTCGTATTGTTTCTGTTATGGTTCCTGATAAAGATGGAATAATGAGGGATGTAGTATTGGGTTTTGATTCCATACAGGACTATATCAAATATCCGTCGGATTTTGGAGCAAGTATAGGGCGTTATGCAACCGTATAAATCAGGGACGTTTTTCATTGGATGGGATAGTATACCAATTGCCTCGAAACAATTACGGACATTGTTTGCATGGAGGTCCTCAAGGATTTCAATATCGTATTTATAGAGGTATTCAAGTGAGTGACAGAGAGGTGAAACTGACTTACTTGTCTAAAAATGGTGAAGAGGGTTTTCCTGGAAATTTGAATTGTACTATTATAATGAAATTGACGGACGATAATGCTATTGATATTCAGTATGAAGCAGAAACGGATAAACCGACTGTTGTAAACATGACTAATCATTCTTATTTTAATTTAGATGGAGATCCGTCAAAAGATAATTCTGATTATTTATTGACTTTGAACGCGGATTATTATACTCCTGTTGACAGTACTTTTATGACGACTGGAGAAATTGTTCCGGTTGAGGGTACTCCTATGGATTTCAGACTTCCTGCTGTCATTGGAACTCGTATTAATCAAGATTTTGAACAATTAAGATATGGGAATGGCATTGATCATAATTGGGTATTGAATACTAAGGGGGATATTCATCAAGTTTGTGCCACATTGGAGTCACCTGTTACGGGGATTGTACTCAATGTTTATACTGACGAGCCGGGTATTCAGGTTTATTGTGGTAATTTTCTAGATGGGACATTGACGGGTAAAAAAAATACAATATATAATTTTCGGGCCTCTGTGTGCTTGGAAAACGCAAAAATATCCCGATACACCTAATAAGGCAGACTGGCCTACGGCAGTAGCGAGACCAGGAGAAAAATATCAAAGTCATTGTATTTACAAGTTTTCGGTACATAAATAATGTATGTTAAGGTAGAAGGAATTGTGGAATATAACATTGGGATAAATAAGATTCAGAGAGGAAGAGTCCTGAAAGAAGCGGTGAGAGTAAACACTGGTTCTTTTGGGACTTTTTCCGGATAATTATTGATATGGAGAATTTAATCTTTAATTTTGTACTCTCTAAACTAAATTGATATACTATGAAAAGAATATTCATAATAGGACTTCTTTTTTTTATATGCATTTACTCTTTACTCTCAAAGTAATATCCGATATTATTTCAAAACATTGGATATTCAAGACGGACTCTCGCAAAACACGGTGAACGCTATTTTGCAAGATAAACAAGGTTTCATGTGGTTTGGAACAAAGATGGTTTGAATCGTTTTGATGGCCTGAGTTTTCGTATTTTCAAAAAAGAGAATTCTGCTTTAGGAAATAATTTTATCACTGCACTTCATGAGGATAAAGAAGGAAATATTTGGGTTGGAACAGATGCAGGCGTTTATGTGTATAATCCTTTATTAGAAGACTTTACAGTATTTGATAGAGTTAGTGACACAGGTGATATGATTAGTCGTGCTGTGACTCGTATTGAAAGTGATGAAGATAGTGATATATGGATTTCCGTGGATTATCAAGGATTGTTTCATTTTGATCGTGTGCAAGATCGGTTAATTAATTGTCTGCATAGAGATAAGCGTAAGAACCAATTGGCCAATGTTACGCGTTTTTGGTTTGAGGAAAAACTATGTTGGGTCAGTTTATATGACGACAACCTATATTATACAAAAGATAATTTTAAGACATTGTTTCCCTTTCAGGATTCTGAAGGAAAAGAGCCTTTTAAAGATGATATCATTAATACTTGGATTATGGGTCCCCATAATTGTTGGTATATCGGTTCTTCTAATGGTTTGACTGAAATTAATCTGACAACAGGGCGGGTAAGGCGTTTGTTGAATTATTATGTGCGTGATTTAGGCTTTAAATCGGATAAGGAATTATGGGTAGGTACGGAGTCGGGGCTATATATTTATGATTTGGAAAAAGGTGAAATAGCTCATCTCACTGTTTCAAACGGGAATGATTCTTATGCTTTAGCCGATAATGCTATTTATTCTATATGCCGTGATAATGAGGGAGGAATGTGGATCGGATCTTATTTTGGCGGGGTCAATTACTATCCGCGTCAATGGACTTATTTTGAAAAATTCTACCCTCGTGATGATATTAAAAATTTTGGGCGTAGGGTACGTGAGTTCTGTGAAAGTAATGATGGTACTGTTTGGATTGGTACTGAAGATAAGGGATTATTTCATTTTTATCCGGAAAGTGGAAAGATTGAAAAATTCTCACATCCTGCTATTTATCAAAATGTTCATGGTTTATGTTTGGACGGTGATGATTTGTGGGTAGGCACTTTTTCCGGAGGTTTAAGCCGTATTGATTTGCTTACGAAGCAAGTAAGACACTATCAAAAAGATATAAGCCCAAATTCTTTGGATGCCAATAATGTATTCTCTATTTGTAAAACTACATCTGGTGACTTATGGATTGGCACTACATCTGGATTGCTGCGATATAATCGTGATACAGATGACTTTACTAGGATGCCGGAACTAGCTAATATGTTTGTTTATAAAATATTGGAGGATTTTAGTGGGAATTTGTGGCTGGCAACTTATTCTAACGGTGTTTTTCGTTATGATGTGAATAAGAAAGAATGGAAGAATTTTATTTTTCACAAGAACGATTCCACTTCATTACCTTATGATAAAGTAATCAGTATTTGTGAAGATAGTCGTAAGCGGTTATGGTTTATGACACAAGGGGCGGGTTTTTGCCGTTTTAATCCGGAAAATGAAAGCTTTACTCGTTTTGATATGTCGAAAGGTTTTCCTAGTAATATCATTTATCGGATGGTAGAGGATAATCGGGGGAATTTATGGTTGACAACTAATAATGGTTTGGTTTGTTTCAATCCGGAAACAGATGATAAACGAGTTTATACTACAGCAAACGGATTGCTAAGTAACCAGTTTAATTATCAGTCTGGGTATAAAGATAAGATGGGACGTATCTATTTAGGTAGTATAAATGGTTTTATCACTTTTGATCCATCTACTTTTGTAGAAAATACTTTTGTTCCACCAGTTGTCATTACAGATTTCTTCTTATTCAATAAACGAATGCAGATCGGCAGTAAGGATTCTCCATTGAAAGAAAGCATCGTCTTTTCTGATGAGGTCGAGTTAGAATCTGATCAAAATTCTTTTTCATTGCATGCGGCGGCATTAGGTTATCAGGCACCGGAAATGAATCAATTGGTTTATAAAATGGAAGGATTTGATAAAGAGTGGTATAATGTAGGGCGGAATTCGGTAATCAATTATTCCAATTTACCATATGGAACTTATATTTTCCATTTAAGAGGATCGAATAGTGACGGAAAATGGAATGAAAAAGAGCGTATATTGAAGATTCATATTTTACCTCCGTTTTATTTATCAGGGTGGGCCTATTTTATTTATTTGCTATTAGGAATTCTGTCTGTGGTAGGTATCATTTATTATTTCCGGAAAAGGAATGAGCAGAAACACCAACAGGCCATGGAGAAATTCGAACGGGAAAAGGAACGCGAACTCTATACTGCAAAAATAGATTCTTTACGAATGTGGCGCATGAGATTCGTACTCCTTTGACATTAATCAAAAGTCCGCTTGAAAATGTGCTTGTTTCTCCGAATGTATCTGCAGATATCCGTGATGATTTGGAAATAATGAATCTGAATACTACCCGTTTACTGGATTTGGTTAATCAGTTACTTGATTTCAGAAAGACTGAAACACGTGGGTTTCAACTGAATTTTGTAGAGTGTAATATTTCGGATATATTACAGCAGATTTATATGCGGTTTACTCCATTGGCACGGCAAAAGAAATTGGAATTTGTTATTGAATGTTCGGAATCTATCTATGCGTCGATAGATCGTGAGGCGTTGACTAAGATAATTAGTAATCTGTTTACTAATGCCATTAAATATTCTGAAACTTATATTCATGTCCGGTTGTGGATGGAGGATACTTGTTGGTTCTTGTCTGTCTGTAACGATGGCAATGTAATTCCTATGGAAATGCGTGAAGAGATTTTTAAGCCTTTCATACAGTATAAGGACGGATTTTCCCGTAAGGTTTCGGGTACGGGAATTGGTTTGGCATTGGCAAGATCTTTAGCTGAGTTGCATGAAGGGAACTTAATTATGGATGATTCACAAAAGCAGAATTGTTTTATTCTTTCATTGCCAGTAAAGCATGAACATACTATTGCCATTTCGAAGAGTGAGATTAAGTTGAAAGAGGATCCGAAAGAAGAGGATCCGGGACAATTGCAACAGAAGCCGCGTTACACTGTATTGATTGTGGAGGATAATGTTGAAATGTTGGCTTTTGTTGTCAGACAATTGTCACCTGTTTATCAAATATTGACTGCAACTAACGGAGTGGAGGCCTTAAAGGTGTTGGAGGGGCATACAGTGAACTTAATAGTATCGGATATAATGATGCCCGAAATGGATGGGTTGGAATTATGTGACCGTATAAAATCAGACTTGGATTACAGTCATATTCCTATTGTACTGTTGACGCTAAGACCACTTACAATCAAAAATAGATGGTTTGAAATCTGGAGCGGATGCTTATATTGAAAAGCCGTTTTCTGTGGAGTATTTGAAAGTGTCTGTTGCCAATTTATTAAGTAATCATGAAAAGCTGCATGCGGCTTTTGCACATTCACCGTTTATACAGACCAATTCTATGGCTATGACGAAAGCGGATGAAACTTTTTTGAAAACCTTGAATGAAGTGATTGTTGCCAATATGCAAAATCCGGACTTCTGTCTGGACGATATGGCGAGTTTGCTCAATATGAGCCGTTCCAGTTTGAACCGCAAAATAAAAGGAGTGTTGGACATGACCCCTAATGACTATATCCGTTTAGAGAGATTGAAAAAGCTGCTCAATTATTAAGGGAAGGAGAATGTAAGGTAAATGAAGTATGTTATATGGTTGGCTTCAATACTCCTTCTTATTTTACTAAATGTTTTCAGAAGCAATTTGGTATTTTACCAAAAGATTTTGTGAAATGATTTTTTTCGGCGCATGAAATAGAATAATAGAACTAATCGCCCTCAGGAACTATTCTGAGGGCGATTTTTGAATGTATTATTCTATTAATTGGTTGAATAGTTCTAGCACATTCGGGGAGTTTGGAATACATTTGCATCACAAAAAGTTGAGAATATGATTCATGTAATACTGTGAAAAAAGAAATGCCTATGACATAACAAGAATGTGACCTTTAAATTCTATCTGTTGTATGTATATTTATGAACATACTTGTGATTAATTAAAAGCGGAACTGAAATCTCCGCACAATTTACAAATCTAATTCTATAAAAATGATTAAAAATTATTAGTCTTCTTTCTGACTATTTTTACGATGACTGCTTATGCGCAGAACGTAACAATGACCGGAACCGTAGTAGACACAGACAACTTGCCTTTAATTGGTGTGAATGTGGTTATTAAGGGTACTTCTACCGGTACTACTACTGATTTGGATGGTAAGTTTACTCTTACTGGAGAAAATGGACAAACATTGGTTTTCTCATATATAGGGATGACCCTCCAAGAGATTGTTTACAAGGGAAAACCTTTGCACGTGATAATGAAGGATGATTCCAAGGCTTTGGAAGAGGTGGTTATAATTGGTTATCAGACTGTGAAGAAATCTGATCTGACGGGTGCAGTAGCAGTAGTTGATACCAAAGAGATGAAAAAAAGCTCAGCTGGAACACTTGTCAGTCAGATGCAGGGGCTTGCTACAGGTGTAAACGTTCGTAGTAGTGGTAGAGCAGGTGAGGATGCTTCTATTCAAATTCGTGGTGTGGGTTCATTAAGTAATAATGCTCCGTTGTGGGTGGTCGATGGGATGATAACTGATCCGGGAGTTGACTTTAATCCGGCTGACGTTGAATCTATTCAGATCTTGAAAGATGCTTCCGCTGCCGCTATATATGGTTCTCGTGCTGCTAATGGGGTGATTATTGTTACTACTAAGAAAGGGGTGAGTGGTCCTATGAAGGTGAATGTGAGTGTGAAAGAAACATTGGAGTGGAGTCCGAAGTTTGATTTGATGAATGCGGCAGAGTACATTAAATATAATGATATAGCTTATAAAGAAGCGATAAAAGATGGTATAGCTCCATAACAACAACTCAGAAGCATTCCGAATATGATACCAATTGGCAGGATGAGGTATTGAAGACAGCTTGGTACAGGATTATAATGTATCTTTATCCGGTGGTGGAGATTCGGGTAGTTATTTTGTTTCAGCTGGTTACTATAATAATGATGGTGTATCTTATGGAAATACGTTTGATCGTTATAGTTTCCGTGTTAACACACAGGGAAAAAAGGTTGGTTTTCATTCGGTGAGAACTTGGCCTACTCATTAACTAATACAGATCCGAACCAGACAAATACTTATAATGACTTTTTACGTATGATGCCTACTATTCCGGTTTATGATGAGAATAATCCAGGTGGTTATGGATATGGAGATGCGGCTAAATATAATACTTTCGGTGTAAATCCCATTGCACGTGAAAATTTGGAAAAACGCCATATGAGACAAAATCGTCTGAATGGTTCATTGTGGTTGGAGTTCAAACCTTTCGAGTTTCTTTCTTATAAGTTCAATGGGGGCGTTGACTTGTATTTCTATGAAAATTCATGGTTTCGTGGTGAAGGTAATTGGCAACAAAATCAGGAACATCGTGATCCGGAGAGCCAGAAAGCACGTGATAATACTTATAATATGCTGATTGAGCACACGTTGAATTTTAACAAGGATTTTGGAAAACATCATGTCGATGCAGTATTAGGTACTACTTACCAACATCATGAGTGGGAGGGGTTATGGGCTTCCCGTCTTAATTTTCCTATGTTAGGTAATGGTGATTATCTGACAGTGTTAAATGCTGGACAAAGTAACCAACAGAATACTAATAGTATTAGTGAGAATGCCATGATCTCTTATTTGGGACGTGTTAATTATATTTATGATGACAAATATTATCTGACAGCTACTTTCCGTCGGGATGGTACTTCTCGTTTAGCTAAGGAAAATCGCTGGGGTAATTTTCCTTCTGTTTCTGCTGCCTGGAGAATTTCTAAGGAAAGTTTCTTTAAGGTACCTTGGATTGATGATTTGAAGATCAGGGGAAATTGGGGGCGTTTGGGTAATGCTTCTATCGGTGATTGGGATTATGTTGGTACTATTAATCAAAGCATTGTGACGGTATTTGGTGGAGCTATTGTACCTGGAGCCACTCAAGTAAAATTAGTGAATACCAATCTTGTTTGGGAAACCAAAGAAACCGTAAATATTGGTTTTGACGCTAGTTTCTCAATTCACGTTTGACTTTCAGTGCCGAGTATTATCATTCAAAGACTAAGGATGTTTTGACGGAAATGCCTATTGCCATCTCTACCGGTAATCAAGAAGGGGCACCTAAAGCAAATGCGGCTAGTTTGCGCAATCGTGGATTTGAATTGAGCTTGGGGTGGAAAGATCAAGTTTCAGATTTCAAATATGGTGCATTGTTGAATATTACAACTTTGAGTAATAAAGTATTAAGTTTAGGATATGAAAAACCTTTTATTGATTCAGGTCAGGCAAGAACGAGGTTGAATGGTCCGTTGGCAGAATTTTTTTGTATAAAACCGATGGGATTTTTAAAACACAAGAACAAATAGATAATTATGTAACTCCTGATGGCGAACCTATTATGATTTCCGGGAAACGTCCGCAATTAGGTGATGTGAAATATATTGATACGGATAATAATGGACAGATTACGGCGGATGACCGTCAATTTTGCGGAAGTCCGTGGGCAAAGATGCAAATGTCATTGGTCTTGAATGCTGAATGGAAAGACTTTGATTTCAGTATGATGTGGAATGGGCAATTTGGTAATAAAATTTATAATGTATCCAAATGGCAAGGACGTTTGTTCTCGGACAATTCCAATTATCTTCGCTTCAAGAAGGGAGAAGAACCTTATCAGGTAAATCAGAATTCTGATACGCCACGTATAATTTATGGTGACCAACGTAATTCATGGGATGCGGATCGTTTCCTTGAAAACGGTTCTTATTTCAGACTGAAAAATATTTCTATCGGATACAATCTTAAAAAGGAATGGTTGAAGAATTTGGGTATTGACAAACTTCGTTTATATGCTACCGGTAGTAATCTGCTCACTTTTACAGGCTATTCCGGGCTTGATCCTGATTTATAAACACTAATATTTGGAATAGTGGAACGGATAGTTTTTCATATCCTAATACTCGTTCTGTTATGTTTGGCTTGGATTTGACCTTTTAACTTATAAATTAGTATACTGATATGAAGAAATATATAGATTTTTATTTGCTGGTGTCTTGGCTTTGTGTGCTACCGGATGCAGCTCAAGTTTATTGGATATAGAAAATCCGAATGAAGTAACCAATACTACTTTTTGGAAATCGGCGGATGATGCAAAAGCTGGAGTAAATGCTTGTTACAGTTTCTTATATAAAGAAGGGACTTGGATGCGTTGGTTGTCTTTTCGTTACGATCTGTCATCAGATGAAGGATGGAGTTCGTCTCCTTGGATAGAATTAGGTGACTGGACGCGTTTTCTTTATAATAATTATGATTTCTATGAGGGTAATAAGGTACATTGGAGCATTTTTATGTAGGGATCTTTCGTTGTAATCAGGTTTTGGCTAATGTGCCTGCGATTGAAATGGATGAGGTTCAAAAGAACCAACTTTTAGCACAGGCTTCCTTTTTACGTGCTCTGTGGTATTTTCAGATAAATCTTTTGTGGGAGAAAGGGACATTAGTTCTTGAACCTCAAAATGCTGATTACATACCTAAGGACGCTTCAGAACAGGAAATTTGGGATCAGATAGAAAAAGACCTTACGTTTGCAATGGAGAATTTGCCGGAGGCATGGGATGCGGCAGATTTAGGCAGAGCGACAAAAGGTGCTGCTAAAGCTTTGTTGGGCAAGGCTTATATGCAACAACATAAATATGATAGGGCCAAAGAACAGTTGCAATGGCTGATTGATAGGGAAGGCTCTTTGTATGGTTTGCTTGATAACCGTGAAGACAATTTTACCGATTTGAATGAAAATAATCAGGAGGGAATATTTGAAATTCAGTTTGATGATCAAAATAAGGGGGGCACAGGCAATGATGCCAGTATGGCCTTTGGTTTCCAGCGTACTCAGTTTTATGCACCCGGTGGCACTCATGGTACGGGTTGGGGCGATGGTAAAGCGCGTCGTTGGCTAGTAGATGAGTTCTTGAAAGAGAGAAGGGTTGATGGCAGAAATGACTTGCGTTTATACAATAGTATTCTTTATAAACATTTGGAGATGATTTCCTGATCAGTCAAAAAATACTATGCCAATGAAGATGCGTCACAATGGTTTGATGAGTGGGGACAGGACACAGAGGATTGTTATATTCGCAAATACAATACTTCTTACTATCGTGAACGTGAAGACTATTTCGCACGTAATAATTATCGTATTATGCGGTATGCTGATGTTTTATTGAGTTATGCGGAGTGTTTGGTTGAAACTGGAACTTCGGCTTCTGATGCGGCTGTTTATGTTGATAAGGTAAGAGAACGTGCAGGGTTATCCAAACTGAAAGATAGTCGGTGGAAGGATTGTTTAAGTTCAAAGGAGGTCTTTATCAAACGTCTTCAGATGGAACGTGCTTTGGAACTTTGTTTCGAAGGCTGGCGTTGGGCGGATTTGAAGCGCTGGGGATTGCTTGATTCACAGGCTGGTATTGACGAGCTGAAAGCTCGTGACAAGGACTTCAACAATTTTGTGATTGGCAAACACAAACGTATGCCTATCCCTACATCGGAAGTTGAAATCAGTAAGATTGATGATGTTCCTCAACTAACTCAGAATCCTAATTATTAATAAAAAGAAAGACTGTGTCGGAGTGTTTTTTCTTTTTATAATACTTCCGGCATAGTCTTTATTTAACTAGTATCATTTATGCTTGTCTGCAAAAAAATACTGATCTTCTGTGCTTTTGCTTGTTGCGGTACTTTATTCGCGCAAAACATACAGAATCCGGTGCTTCCCGGAGTAGCGGATGCCGGTGTGATGAAATATAATGGTAAGTATTATATAGGTGGAGTATTTACCAATGGGGATTTTTATGTTTCCGACGACTTGGTTCATTGGGGTAAACCTGTTCATGTCGTGACTATGGATAATGGCTGGAGTAAAGGAAGTGGTGCCGGTAATGAGCAGATTCACGCCAATGATATGTTTTGTTTGAATGGTGATTTTCACTTATATTGGTCTGTCAATTATTGGGGTAAGGATAAGCATGCTGTTCACATTGTACATGCTCAAAGTAAAAATGTGTTGGGGCCTATATAGAGCTGATAAAAAACTTGGATGGATAATCGCATTGATCCTAAGGTTTTTAAAGATGATGACGGACAATTATATATGTATATGGTGCGTTTTACTGATGGAAATACTATTTGGGGACGTAAAATGAAGAATCCGGCGGAATTTGCCGGAGAACCAGTGTGCTTGTTTGCATCATTGCCGGATACATGGGAGACCATGGATAACAGAGTGGCAGAGGGACCTTGGGTGATGAAATACAGAGACCGATACTATTTGATGTATAATGCCAATCATACCTCTACTGAGTGGGGGAATTATCAATTGGGGGTTGCGGAGGCAGACTCACCTTTAAGTTTTCAAAATGGGAATAAATATAGCTATCCGGTAGTAAATTCTAATCAAATTCTACTGGAAGAGAATTATGTGGATCTTTTACGATATGGCATCACTTATGAGCCATTGTTTGATTATACAGAAAATAATCCTGGAGTCGGTTGGATGCTTCCGGTATATCAGGCTTCCGATTGGAAGAAAGGAGAATGTGGATTCTCATCTAAAGAGATAAAAGGATCTACCACTCGTCATTTAGGTACTTGGTGGACATCTCCTTCATTGTGGTTACGTAAATCTTTTTTTGTTGGCAAACAGGTGGGAAATTTAGCACTCAGGGTTGCTCATGACGGAGATACAAAAATATATTTGAATGGAACATTGATTTACGAAAAACAGGGACGGGATTATTGTATGGTAAACCTTGATGAAAAGCAACGAGAGCTTCTGAAAAAAGGAGAGAACTTGCTTGCTGTAGAAACAAATAAAGGGCGTGCCCAATTTTTTGATGTTTCTTTGTTTGATATGAGGAGTGAAACAGCAGATGATATTTTGATGACCCCGGGACAACCTAATATTTTAAGGGGGCCCAATGGATTTGAATGGTGGCTTATATATATGGCTAATAAAAATAATGAGTGTAGGGGCAGTATATTAACCGTGTTCATTTCTTTAATAAAACATTATTTGTTGAAGGAATAACCGGTCCTTGTACAGATGGCTATCATCCGGAACCTTCTTTGCCCACTTTTTCAATGAAAGGGGAAACACCTTCTTTTGGAGTGCTGCAACAAGTGAAACCTTCTACAACTTATATGTTTGAAACAGCAGTCAAAACAGATGGAGATGCTGGTATCATTGCGTGGTGGAAAGATGTGGATAATAATGCTTATATCGGTTTCGATACAAAGAACCACAATTGGTATTTGCGTACCATTATTAATGGTAAAGAAAAGGAGGAATATTTCACTTTGCCTAAAGATTTTCGTTGGGGTGTTTATCATCATTTACGTATTGAACGTAATCAGGATTGTTTAAAAGTATGGTTGGATGAAATACCATCTCCTCAAAAACATCTGTTTACAAAGATTATTCCTGTGACGGAACCCGGTGTTCCGGAGTGTTTGATCGGACTAAAAAAGCTTTGTTCGAAGGGGTGACTTATACTATCGGATTTGATGATGACCGGATACAGTTAAAAGAACATTCAGAAATATTGAAAGGTGATTTTCTTGATCATTATGAATTTAGTTTTCAACTTTCAGGTTTGTCCGATTGTAAGATGTCAGGAAGCTATCCGGTTTATGTGGATAAAGATAACTATGTAAAAGCTCAATTTAATGGTATCACGCGTATGCTGGAAGTGGTAGTTGTAAAACAAGGACAACAGATACTTGATAAAAAATATCCGTTGGAACATTTACAAATGGTTTATCCTGATGTGAAGTATACTGATTTTGTCGAAAAATGTTATCGTTTTATATCGCCTTCATGGATAAATGCCCTTTACCTGAACCGTCATGAAGTAGGGAATAAGGCGGAGTTTGTAGACGATATGTTTAGTAAATTTACAATAGAATATTTGAATGAGGGAAAATGGTATCCATTGAATAACAGCGGGGCGACGGTGGCAGAGCATCTGGCTTATAATCGTTTGTCTTTTACTCCGATAAAAACGGAAGGTATTCGTTTTATTAATAAAGACGCTCAGGATTTGGAACGGCATATTTATAAGTTGGGAATTCAAGAACAATTAAAGGAATCTTATAATTTCCGTGCGGTGAGAAGGGGAAATAAGCTCTATCTTTTTGTTGACGGAAGAGAATTAGGGAGATTGGATATTCATTATCCTGCTTCTTGTGTAGGATTTTGTTCTGGAAATTATTCTCCGGTATATAAAGGATATTGTATTATCATATAGGAAACTGACTAGTATTATGAAAAAAAAAATGATTTTTATTTGGTTATTGATGTTGGGGACATTGACTTCTTGTCAGTCATGTTCCTCAGAATATAAGAATGTGAATGAAATAATTGTGGAAGAGCTGGAAATACCTGTTCCACTGGGTGACCCGTTTATATTGTTGCACAATGGGACTTATTATGCTTATGGTACTCACTCGGATGAAGGAATAGAGGTTTATATCTCGGATAATTAAAAACGTGGAAATATAAAGGGCTGGCTTTGAATAAGAAGGATTCATGGGCAGACCGTTGGTTTTGGGCACCGGAAGTATATGAAGTGAATGGTAAATTTTATATGTATTATTCGGCAGATGAGCATATTTGTGTAGCAGTGGCAGATTCCCCTGTAGGACCATTTATACAAAATAAGCAAGAACCTATGATTGTTGAGGAGAAATGTATTGATAATTCTTTTTTCATGGATGATGACGGTACTCCTTATTTGTCATTTGTCCGTTTTAATGATGGGAATAATGTATGGATAGCCGAGTTGGAAAAAGATTTGATAACCCTTAAGAAAGAAACGATGCGTCCTTGTATTCATGTTTCACAGGCTTGGGAGGAAGTGTGGCCTCGAGTCAATGAAGGTTCTTATATTCTCAAACACAATGGAATTTATTATATGACTTATTCTGCGAATAGTTATGAAAGTCCATTCTATGGTGTAGGTTGTGCTACAGCTACCGATATAATGGGGGAATGGGCTAAATACGACGAAAATCCATTATTGCAAAATCCTGGTGGGTTGGTAGGTGTAGGGCATAGCGCCATGTTCACTGATAAAGAGGGAAAACTTCGTATTGTATTCCATGCCCACAAAGATAAAAGTAATATTCATCCGCGTGCTATGTATATTGGTACGGTAAATTTTGAGAATGTGAATGGAACAGACCGTATGAGAATCAGTAAAGAATATATAACTCCTAAATTACTGCAATGAGAAAAAATTTGATCCTGTCTATCTGCTTTTGTTTGGTGTCTTGCTCATCATCGTCTGCGCAAGAAGAAATATCTGATGGTGATAAAACCAGCTATTACTGGAATCCGGTGATAGATTATAGTCTGCCCGATCCTACTATTATAGAAGGTGGTGATGGTTATTATTATTTGTATGCAACCGAAGATATTCGTAATTTGCCGATCCATCGTTCCAAGGATTTGATTAATTGGGAATGGGTAGGTACAGCATTCACGGATCGAACGCGTCCTGATTTTGAACCGGGTGGAGGCTTATGGGCTCCGGATATCAATAAGATAGGTGATACGTATGTACTTTATTATTCTATGTCTAAATGGGGAGGTGAGTGGACCTGTGGTATCGGTTGCGCTACGGCAGACAAACTTCGGGGCCATTTAAAGACCATGGTCTGATGTTTCGGAGTAACGAGATTAATGTACAGAATTCTATTGACCCTTTCTATATAGAAGATGCCGGAAAGAAATTTTTGTTTTGGGGCAGCTTTCGGGGCATTTATGGCATTGAATTAAGTGAGGACGGTCTTTCAATAAAACAAGGGAAGAAGCCTCGGCAGGTGGCTGGTACAGCTTATGAAGGAACTTATATTCATAAAAAAGAAGGTTTTTACTATTTTTTTGCTTCCATAGGGACTTGCTGTGAAGGATTGAATAGCACTTACACTACTGTAGTTGCTCGTTCAGAAAATTTGTTTGGACCTTATGTTGATAAGAACGGGAGGACAATGATGGATAACCAACATGAAGTGTTGATTCATAAGAATAGTTCGTTTGTGGGAACAGGACACAATTCGGAGATTGTGACTGATAAAGTGGGTAATGATTGGGTATTTTATCATGCAGTGGCCACAAAGCATCCTGAAGGGCGTGTTTTGATGATGGATAAAATAAGTTGGAAAGACGGATGGCCTGTGGTAGCTACGGATTCTCCCTCATTGAAATCGGAAAAACCTGTATTGTAAATTAATAAATACATAAAAATATGAATTGGAAAAACTTTGTATGTAGTGTGGTGTGTCTGGCAGGAATGACTTGTGCGGAAGCTGTGAACTATACACCGGAAAATGTTTCGGCTTCCATTGCTTTGAAAGTGCCTGGTAATGATGCGAAGCGGTATCCGCTGACTTTGCAGCAATTGGATAATAGTAATTTTGAATATCAGTGGGTGGCGGCCGATAAATTACCTGTGGTGATTTATCAGAATGTTGAAGAAAAAGACGGCAACCAGCGTATTGTCATTTTTATGACTGCATTGGATGATGTTTATTTCAATTTTGGTGAGCAGGTAATGACTGGTTGTCATCATGATGATTGTTTGTTTTATATGCCTGGATTTTGGTATCGTCGTAACTTGCGTTCTCCTCAAGAAGCGCCGTCTTTTCATACCTCGGATAGCTGGTTGGTTCGTGAAGACCGTTTAAGTACTCCCTTGACTGCTATTTTTGATGAAAAGAATAGGAAAACATATTCTGTTATCCGGCTGGATAATATGGCTTCGGATGCTTTGACTACCCATAAGGAAGGGGAAGTGATATTGTCTGGTAAAACCTCTATAGGTTATACAGGATTTGAAAACCTCTCGGGTATCGCTTCTTTGTCTTTTGGGTTTCCTTACAAGGAAGCTCCTAAAACTTATATTCGTAAATTGACATTGGCTCCTTCGGTTGAGGCCTATCAATTATTACGTAAAGGTGAGAGTCTTTCTCTGACTTGGGAATTACATGAGTCGGAAATTGCTGATTTTTCAGAATGTGTGCAGCATATTTGGGAATATTCTTATGATACAAACTGTCCTCAAATTGTAAATACACCTTATTCTCCTGAGAAAATGAAGGAAGTGATGAGTAATTTCTTCGTGGAAAGTTTTGTCGGAAATACTCCTACTCATTATTATTCGGGGGTGGAATTGCGTACAGCTACTTGTGACCAAACGGATGTTGCCGAAGTGGGTTTTGTGGGACGTACTTTGTTGAATGCTTTTAATGCATTGGAATATGGAGAACAGCAGCGTCGTACGGATTGGTGACGAATGCTTATAAAATTTTTGATTCTTATTTGCAGAATGGATTTTCGGAAACGGGTTTCTTTAATGAAGTAGTACATTATAGGCGTAATTTTGTAGAGTCTGTTCATAGTATCCGCCGTCAGTCTGAAGGGGTATATGCCCTGCTTCATTTTTTGAATTACGAAAGACTGCAAGGTCGTAAACATCCTGAGTGGGAAAAGCGTATAAAAAGTATGTTGGATATGTTTCTGCGTTTACAAAATAAGGACGGTAGTTTTCCTCGTAAGTTTAAAGATGACTTTTCTATTGTAGACAAGAGTGGGGGAAGTACCCCTTCGGCAACTTTGCCATTGGTTATGGGATATAAATATTTTAAGGATAAACGGTATTTGGCAAGTGCAAAACATACGGTGGAGTATTTGGAAAAGGAATTGATTTCGAAGTCCGATTATTTTTCTTCTACTTTGGATGCTAATTGCGAGGATAAAGAGGCATCTTTGTATGCGTCAACTGCCGCTTACTATTTGGCTTTAGCTACAAAAGGAGCTGAACGAGCCCATTATGCTGGGTTGGCGAGGAAGGCAGCTTATTTTGCATTGTCATGGTACTATACATGGGATGTCCCTTTTGCCCCCGGTCAGATGTTGGGTGATTTAGGTTGAAAACTAGAGGCTGGGGAAATGTTTCTGTAGAAAATAACCATATTGATGTCTTTATCTTTGATTTCGCTGACGTATTGAACTGGTTGGCAAAAGAATATAATGAAAAGCGTTTTTCGGATTTTTCTCAGGTAATCAGTACATCAATGCGTCAGTTGTTACCCTATGAAGGGCATCGATGTGGTATTGCCAAAACAGGATATTATCCGGAGGTTGTCCAGCATACTAACTGGGACTACGGTAAGAATGGTAAAGGCTATTATAATGATATTTTTGCTCCGGGATGGACAGTGGCTTCATTGTGGGAATTATTTTCTCCGGGACGTGCCGAGAAGTTCTTGAAAAAATAGTTTGAAAATTGATAATTTATTATGATGTTAAGTGATTAGCATTTCATTTAAAACTTGATTTTCTTTTCTTTTGTAGGGAAAGGTATGTCCTTTTTCAGAAAATCAGCTTTCTCTTTAAGGAAGGATACCTGAAGTATATTAAAAAGCCGGGGATTGTCTTTACAGATGTTCCCGGCATAATTTTTTACCGTCACTGGCATTATTGTTCTGACTTTACATCTCTTATTGAATAAAACAAGTAAAAGAAAGAATTTCTCTATGTTAAGATAACAGTTTACTTTAAATTCTTAACTTTGTTCCCCTTGAAAAATGATTGTTACAAGATAATTTAACAGCTAAAAATGCAACAATATAAAAGACCGGAAGCTATAAAACGTATGAATGAGCTGGCGGGTAGCCGGAAGCCTTTCCTTTTTATTATAGATTATAAACAGCAGTGTTCCTTGATAGAGGAAATAAGTCGGATTGATTCTACCCGTTGCCGTTATAACTTTAATGGAGTGAAAAATGTGGATACTGTAACAGAAAGTTACAGTGGGCAGATAGACTGGAACTTTGTTCCAATGTCTTTGACAGACTACCGGCAGGCTTTTGAAATCGTAAAACGGAATATTCTGGCAGGTAACAGCTATCTCGCTAATTTGACTTGCAAGGTTCCTGTCAGTACTAATCTTACTTTGGAGGATGTGTTCCGGTACTCCAAAGCGCTTTATAGACTTTGGTTGAAAGATAAACTGGTCTGTTTCTCACCCGAAATTTTTGTTCGTATAGAAGATGGCGAGATAAAATCTTTCCCCATGAAAGGAACGATTGACGCTACCTTACCTAATGCGGAAAAACTGTTGATGGATGATTCTAAGGAAACTGCCGAACATGCTACCATTGTAGATCTGATTCGTAATGATTTGAGTATGGTGGCGGAACAGGTCAGGGTTGTCCGCTATCGTTATTGTGACCGGCTTGAAACCAATAAGGGACCTATCTTTCAGACAAGCTCCGAAATATGTGGTGTCTTGCCCGATGATTACCCATCGCATATAGGAGATATTATATTTCGTTTGTTACCAGCCGGTTCCATAACCGGAGCGCCCAAATCCAAGACGATGGATATTATTGAAGAAGCGGAAAATTATGAGCGTGGATTTTATACGGGCATAATGGGTTATTGTGACGGCAGGACTTTAGACAGTGCGGTGATGATCCGTTTTTTAGAACAGGAAGGAGAGAATCTTTATTATAAGGCGGGGGGAGGAATTACTTCAAAGAGTGATTTACAAAGTGAATATAATGAAATGATACAGAAGATTTATGTACCCATTTATTGAAACTATACGGATAGAACAAGGAAAAGCGTGTAATTTGTCTTATCATAATGAAAGACTGAACAATACCCTTCATCATTCTGGCCGGACTGTGCCGGCATAGAATTAGGTGAATACCTGAAATTGACACCGGAGATGAACGGAATGAAATGTAGGGTGATTTATGATGGAAGTGGAATAAAAGAAATTAGTTATGAAGCCTATCAGATGCGTCCGGTACATTCTTTGCAGTTGGTTTATTCGGATGATATAGATTATACTTATAAAAGTACAGACAGGGAAGCTTTAAACCGGCTTTTTGCCTGCCGTGGAGAACGGGATGATATTTTAATTGTCAGACGCGGACTGCTGACCGATACTTCCATAGCTAATATTGCCTTGTTTGATGGTAAGGATTGGTTCACACCTAAATTACCTTTGTTGAGAGGGACTTGCCGTACAGCATTGATTGACAACGGAATTATAAAAGAAAAAGATATCCGGCCGGAAGAACTATCCTCTTATTCTTTTGTTAGGTTATTTAACGCTATGATTAAATGGGGAGCGTTGGAATTTTCTACCGGAACCATTTACGGATAATAAGAAAGAAGGTGGAATTTTGAAGATTTTTGTTTGTTTCCTTAAATAATTTGCTATATTTGCAAAAAAAATATAAATATAGGTAGGGTATGAGATTGCGGACAGTTGCCAAGTTGGGTATGGTGCTATCAGTGGTATTGTTTTGTACGGCTGTGGGCTTTTACGGCTTTGCTAAATTAAGCCTGACGGATAAGAGTCGTGAGATCAATCTCTTCTCACTTGTACCGGCTGATTGCATCGGTGTGTTGGAGAGTGATAATATTAATTATTTTCTGAATGAATTTCCTCAATTGAACTATTCTGAAGAACTGGGTAATTTCCAGTTTCCCGGTTTGTTTAATTATGTGTTGGGAGGTTTGAACGAATATACCACTAACACTGCTCATGGTCTGAGCAGTAAGATGAGCCGGGTGGTGGTCAGTTTCCATTCTCCGGGTACTCCGCGTGACCAGGTGGTATATTTCCGTATGGGCTGATGATAAGGAAACATTGGAGATATGTTGTTAGAGAGAACTCCGGGAAGTTTTTCACCTAAAAAAGAGAAATACAGAGGAAAAACTATAGCAGTCTATCCATTGGGCAATAATGATTTTCTAGCTGTCTATAGCGAGGCGGGATTCTATGTGGTGAGTTATCAGAAGAGTTTGATAGAGAAAGTGATTGATGCGCGTGAGGATGAAGAGAAAGCATTGAGTAATGATCCCGTGTTTGCCAAAGCGATGCAGAAAAAGAAAACGCATAACTTCCTGACTTTATACGGACGTACACCGTCTATGCCTTTCTTGCAGGATAACAGTGGCTGTTGGAGTGAGTTTGACTTTCACATGAACAGTGATGTGGTGTACCTCACCGGAGATACTTTTATGCCTGATTCATGCGGCTGTGTGAACCAGATGGCCGAAAAATTGAAGAATATTCCGGATATAAGGGAAGATAGTTTGATTATTTCTGCTGATAAAGATTCCATGGCAAATTATATGGAAGAGGCCTACGAAAGAAATAGCAGGACATTGTTCAATGAATGTGTAGCCAATCTTTCACGTGATGCAGCCTTTATGCTTGTGGCGGACATGAACAAGATTTCCCGCAACCCGGAACGTTTCGAGCCTTATTTGCCGGCATTTCTGTTGGAGAATGCTCCTTTATTCCATTCGTTTATTCTTTCAACCCAATTGTCGGTTGTGAACGACCGGCTTTCCCATATCATGGTACTGACATATAAGGATTAGCGCAACTTATGTCGGTGGAAGTGGGGAGCCACTTTGCTTCTAAAATAAAATAACGAAATAACAGTGAGTGCGGCTCCGAATAGATAGGCCATCTTGAAGGTGGCTATTTCTGCTATATATCCGCCCAATAACATGCCGGCGCCTATACCTACATCCCACGAAGTCAAGTAGGTACTGGTTGCCGTACCACGCTGGTTGTTGGGGGCCAAGTTCACAAACAGCGTGTTATAGGCAGGGAACATGGTTCCAAACCCAATACCTAGTAAAAGAGCTATGGTGAACAGAAAATAAGTGGTCCATTGCAGACTCCATGTTGTCAGCCATCCGCATGAACTCAAACCGAAGAAACAGAAGCAGACCAGATACAGGCCGGCTTCAATAACTTGAGTAACCATTCCCCGGTCTACCAGGCGTCCGGAGAAAAGACGGGAAACTGCCATTCCCAACGCCATGAAGGTGAAGAAGAAACCGGTGGATGACTGGATACCTATTTGCTTGGCATACATTGCAACGTAATTGGTGGTCATGCCATAAGGGATGGATAGTAATAACAGACTGAAACCTGCCGGTATTCCTTTAAGCAAAATAAAGCGGTCCAATGATATCGGTTCTCGTTTTACAGGAGGTTTGTAGGTGGTCTTTACCAATGAGGCGCATAGAAATCCTATCAGGCAGGAACCTAATGAGCAACAGAAGATAAGCGTATAGTCTGCTCCTGCATCATGTAGGAAGAGTCCGGTCATCGGTCCGATGGACATGGCTATATTGTTTGCCAGCCCATAATATCCTAATCCTTCCCCACGACGTGAAGAAGGCATGATATCAATGACAATGGTATTTCCGCTGACTGTCACCATGCCGAATGATACTCCGTGTATAATGCGGAATAAAATAAATAAGGTTAGTGTTCCTGCAATGAGATATCCTCCGAAGATGGCGGTAAAAGTGAAATAAGCCAACAGATAAAGTGGTTTGCGGGCAAATGTATCTAACAGATAGCCGGAAAAGGGGCGTATGCACAGGGCGGCAATGGTGTAACAGGAAAGTACGGCCCCTATGGTTGTTTTGTTGGCGTCAAAAACTTCTGCCAGATAGAAAGGCAATACAGGCATCAGTAACCAGAATCCAAAGAATAATAGAAAATTGGCTGCCAGTATTTCTATATAATTTTGGTAATCAGCTTGTCCTTCATAAGCAATAATGTGCTAATATGTCAATGTATCAATATGCTAATGTGGCAATATGTTAATATGCCAATTGACCGCGTTCTATTCCGCATGGCAATTGGCATATCAGCACATGGTCACATTGACACATTATTAATTGGCTGCTTCGAATTCTTTCAGGAAGCGGGTATCGTTTTCAGAGAATAATCGTAAGTCGTTTACACGATATTTCAAGTTGGTAATGCGTTCAATACCCATACCTAGCGCATAGCCTGAGTAAACTTTGCTGTCAATGCCGTTGGCTTCCAATACATTCGGATCCACCATACCACATCCCAGAATTTCCACCCAGCCTGTGCCTTTACAGAACGGACAACCTTTTCCGCCGCAAATATTACAACTGATATCCATTTCGGCACTTGGTTCGGTGAACGGGAAATAGGACGGACGCAGACGGATTTGAGTATCTTCGCCGAACATTTCTTTGGCAAACAACAGCAATACCTGCTTCAAATCAGTGAATGATACATTCTTGTCAATGTAGAGTGCTTCCACTTGATGGAAGAATGCATGGGCACGATAACTGATCGCTTCATTGCGGTATACACGTCCCGGACAGATGATGCGGATAGGAGGTTGCGAATGTTCCATAGCTCTTGCCTGTACGGAAGAGGTGTGAGTGCGAAGTACGATGTTCTTTTTCACATCTTCCTGATTGGCTTCGATGAAGAAGTATCTTGCATATCACGTGCAGGATGGTCTTCGGCAAAATTCATGGCAGTGAATACGTGCAAGTCGTCTTCTATTTCGGGACCGTCGGCAATACTGAAGCCCAGCCGATGGAATATATCAATGATTTCATTCTTTACAATGCTCAGCGGGTGACGTGTTCCCAGTTCGATGGGATAAGCGTACGGGTAAGATCCATTTCGGCTGCGCTGTTATCTTGGGTTTCGAAAGCTTCTTTCAATGAGGCGATACGCTCCTGAGCCTTGTTCTTCAGCTCGTTCAGTTTCATACCCACCTCTTTTTTCTGCTCGGCAGGTACGTTGCGGAAGTCTGCCATCAACTCATTAATCGCTCCTTTTTGCTAAGATATTTAATGCGCAAGGCTTCCAATTCTTCCGCATTGGCTGCTTGCAAGCTTCAATTTCCTGAAGTAATTGTTCTATTTTAGCTAACATAGTTTCTTCTTTATTTTTTAATGACCGCAAAGTTAGCGAATTAAACCCATATATTTTGCTGAAAACTAAAAAAACGATATTTTTGCATCGATTTTTCTAAATATAGAAAATGAGAAAACTAATAATCGGAGTTTGTCTGCTTATGCTGATAAGCTCCTGTGGAGGTGGAAAAAAGAAAATGGACCCCTTCGAGACGCTTACTGAGGAGATTGATTCGCTGACTGCACCCCCGGACACAACAGAAGCGATGGCTGCGGTAGAGGAAGAACCAATGGTTCCCGCTACGGCCGACGAAAGTTTTGCCGACTTTTTCTACAATTTTGCCAGTGATGAAAAGTTACAATTGTCACGCATCGTGTTCCCTTTGCCGTATTATACAATGGAAAAGAAAGAGCACATTGAAAAGGACCAATGGAAACACGATCCTTTATTCAGCCGGCAAGATGCCTATACAGTTCTGTTCGATAAGGCGGAAGATATGGAAATGGAGAAAGATACGGGGCTTACCAGTGTCAAGATAGAATGGATTTACTTGAAGAAGGGAAAAATCAAGCGGTACTATTTTGAGCGTCTGAAGGGGCTGTGGAAACTGGAAGCCATAGATTTCGCGGATATGCCGAGAGAGGATACCGGTAAGGAGGACTTCTTTGAGTTTTATGAACGTTTTGCCAATGATTCGGTTTTCCAGTTGTCACGTTTGCACGAACCGTTGAAGTTTGTGACTGCTGATCCCGAAGACGAGTTTCAGATACTGGAAACGACTTTGGAGGCCGGACAATGGTTCGCATTCCAGCCTGTGTTGCCTCGTGAGAATCTGACTAATGTGAACTATGGCCAGAACGAGAATGTGCATTCCAATACGAAAGTGATTGAAATGAAAGGTTTTGGCAATGGATTTAATAATACGCTCTATTTTGAACGGCGGCACGGTCTATGGAAACTGATGCAGTTTGAGGATCTGAGCGATTGATTTGATTGTAAATGAAGGAAATAAAAGACTATTCTCTGTTGCCTCATAATACATTTGGTATGGATGTGAAGGCATCTTTGTTTGTGGAATATGAATCGGTGACAGAGCTGCAATCCATCTTGTCGGATAAAAACCTGATGGCCGGTAACTGGTTGCATATCGGCGGAGGAAGCAATTTGCTTTTTAAAGGTGATTATGCAGGGACTGTCCTGCATTCGGCTATCCGGGGGTATGAGGTGGTTGCTGAAAACGAACAGGAAATAGAGGTAAGGGCAGGAGCCGGTGAGGTGTGGGATGATTTTGTGGCATATACCGTGAAGAACAGTTGGTATGGTGCTGAAAATCTGTCATTGATTCCCGGTGAAGTGGGTGCTTCTGCCGTTCAGAATATCGGTGCGTATGGTGTTGAGGCAAAAGATTTGATTGTAAGTGTGGAAACCGTCGAGGTGGAAACCGGCAGGAAACGGATTTTTACCAAAGAGGAATGCCGTTATGCTTATCGTGAAAGCATTTTCAAGAAAGATTTGAAAGGTAAATATATAGTGACTTACGTCACTTATCGTTTAAGTAAGCAGCCGGTTTTTAATCTGGAGTATGGAAATGTGCGTGGCGAATTGGAAAAGCGAGGAGGTGAGGTGGCATTGGAGAATGTAAGGAAGGTGATTATTGCCGTGCGTGAAGCCAAGTTGCCCGATCCCCGGGTGCAGGGAAATGCCGGAAGTTTCTTTATGAATCCGATTGTTCCACGCAGGCAGTTTGAAATAGTACAGCAACAGTATCCTGATATGCCACATTATGAAGTGGATGGCAATCGGGTGAAGATTCCTGCTGCATGGATGATAGACCGTTGCGGCTGGAAAGGCAAACAAATAGGGCGCGCGGGTGTTCATTCTAAACAGGCGTTGGTCTTGGTGAACTGTGGAGGCGCTACGGGAGATGAAGTGATTGCTCTTGCCAGACGGATACAGGAGTCTGTGCTTCAAAGTTCGGGGTAGCTATCTCTCCCGAAGTGAATTTTATATAAAGTATAATATGAAGATTACAATACTAGGCAGCGGAACGTCTACGGGAGTACCCGAAATAGGGTGCAAATGTCCGGTATGTACCAGCAGCGATCCCCGGGACAACCGTTTGCGTTGTTCGGGACTGATAGAAACGGAAGGGCTCCGGATTCTGATAGATTGCGGTCCCGATTTCCGTGAACAGATGATACGGTTGAACGATTTCAAGCCGTTGGACGGTGTTTTGATTACTCACGAACACTATGACCATGTAGGAGGCTTGGATGATTTGCGTCCTTTCTGTCGTTTTCGCGATGTGCCGGTTTATGCCGAACAATATACGGCAGAGCGTTTACGCCAGCGTATTCCTTATTGTTTTGCCGAACATCTTTATCCGGGAGTTCCCCGTATTACATTAGAGGAAATTGTTCCCGATTCTCCTTTTATTATCGGCAATCCCGAAGGAAACAAAGTAGAGGTGACACCTCTTCGGGTAATGCATGGCAAACTGTCCATTTTGGGATACCGTATCGGCCGGATGGCATGGATTACCGATATGTTGACGATGCCTGGGGCTGAATATGATTTGCTGCAAGGACTGGATGTGTTGGTAATGAATGCATTGCGTCCTCAGCCTCACCATACCCACCAGAATTTGAAGGAGGCTTTGGACAATGCACAAAGAATAGGAGCCGGGGAAACCTATTTTATTCACATGAGTCATCATATAGGATTACATGCTGATGCTGAACGGTTATTGCCGCCGCATGTGCATTTTGCATACGATGGAATGAAAATTTGTTTATAAAGCCGGCTTCAACGAATACCGGCACAATCCGTTCAACCCGCATTCCGAACATTTCGGTGTCCGTGCCACACAAACATATCTTCCGTGTAAAATAAGCCAATGATGTGCGGTGGGCACAATCTCCTTCGGAATATATTTCATCAGATATTTCTCGGTAGCCAGCGGTGTGGTGCAGGTTTGAGGAACCAGCCCGATGCGGTGGCTCACGCGGAACACATGTGTATCTACCGCCATGGCCGCTTTATTGAATACTACACTTTGGATGACGTTGGCTGTCTTGCGTCCACTCCCGGCAGTTTGACCAGTTCTTCCAATGTTCCCGGTACTTCGCTATGAAAATCTTTCACCAGCATTTGCGCCATGCCCACCAGGTGTTTTGCCTTGTTGTTGGGATAACTTACACTCCGTATGTATTCATAAATCACTTCCGGCGTCGAAGCGGCCAATGCCTCAGGAGTCGGGAAATCCCGGTAAAGAGGAGGGGTGATCATATTTACCCGTTTGTCCGTGCATTGTGCACTCAGGATAACAGCTATCAATAACTCGAATGGGTTATTGTAATGAAGTTCGGTTTCGGCAACAGGCATCGCTTCTTGAAAATAAGCGATCACCTTGTTATAAAGTTCTTGTTTTTTCATCTTACCTTCTTTTTTCGGTTACAAATATAATTGATAAATCAATAGGGTAGAATTATTCGGGCAATTCATTTGTTTAGTTGAGTAAACTTCTTATATTTGCATAAATATATTAGATTTATGCAGCTTAACGTAAAGAATGAAACTTCTACATTGAAAGCTGTGGTGCTTGGACAACCCGGTTCCATAGGGAAGGTCCCCACGCTGGAAGAAACTTATGACGCCAAGTCATACGAGTCCGTATTGCATAACATATACCCCCATGAAGAAGATATTCAAAGAGATGAGATGCTTTGAAAGCGTATTGTTGAAATATGGGGTACAGGTCTA
>ENA-OQHP01000062-OQHP01000062.1-human-gut-metagenome-genome-assembly--contig:-NODE-62-length-31932-cov-2.862066_pt1 | contig 31932 bp, 41 predicted proteins | sample MGYA00242563_ERZ504717 | MGnify/ENA primary metagenome ERZ504717 (study PRJEB26092, sample SAMD00036212) | human gut metagenome | host: Homo sapiens | study: EMG produced TPA metagenomics assembly of... | reverse complement strand
ACTTCAATGGAGATGGACAAAGCAGAAATTGCCTTAAAACAGCTTCGGAAACAACCCAACGAAATGAAAAGGACGTAGATTCGGTGAGGAGTATCTAAGTGTATGGGATGGAATGACCGGAAAAGAAATTGCCCGCGTGGACTGGCTGAACGGAATGACAGGTATGGAAATCTGGTCCGGCAGAACCGTAACCAAATAGGAATGGCCTATCTGGACGGCAAGACCCCTTATATATTGGCATGTCGTGGCACTTACAACTGATGACTGTAGATGCATGGCAGCTGAAAGATAACAAACTGGAACGTGCATGGCGATGGGACGGCGATGAAGAAAATCCCGTAGTAAGAAGCATGGGTTCCCATAATATGGTATGTGGTGATGTGGATGAAGATGGAAAAGATGAAATTCTGTTAGGCTCATGCATGCTTGATGATAACGGGACTTACTATGGTCTACCGGACTAGGACACCCTGATAAAATCTATCTGACTGATATCGACCGGATCGTCCGGGTATGGAAGTGTTCCTTTGTCTGGAACTTGGCACGAGAACGGACGTGGCGTTTGTGTTGTGGATGCCAGAACAGGACAACCGGTATGGAATATCGGTCATAAGACATTCCATGTAGGCGATGGGATGGTTGCTGATTTTGATCCGGTCCACAAAGGTCTGGAATGTTTTGCCAGCGAAGACCGTAAAGGAGGCAGCACAGACAAATATCTACTTCGGCTGACGGTAAACCTTAGGTAAAATGAGGAAGTGCCCTCCTGCCGTAATTGGGCTTGGTGGGACGGTGACTTATTGCGCGAAACATTCAAAGGGGACGATAACCGATGGGGGGCAAGTTCCTCTTCAAACGGTCGTTCACTAAGTATTGTAAAATGGAAAGGAGAAACACTGACACAAGGAATTGAAGGTGATATCTTAATGATTGCAGACTTATATGGAGACTGGCGTGAAGAAATAATCACCGCATTGCCCGGTGAAATACGTATCTACACAACCAATCTTCCGGCAAAAGACCGTCGCACCACATTGATGCAAGACGGAATATATAGAAGTTATGTAGCTCATCGTTCCATGGGATATCCACAAGCTCCTGTTCCCTCCTATTATTTAGGAGAATAATATTAAGATTAGCATGAAGGATTCCTCTAAAAACTGTAACGGATATCCTTTTGCTGTAGGGGCGCTTTGATGCGCCCTTATGCATATAAGACTCAAACCTAATCATAAACATCATGCAAAAGATACTATTACTCATTGCTTCCCTTTTTATTTCAACTTTATACTCGCAGAAAATGAAATAAAATCCTGGCAAGGCATTCATGAAACACCCCTTTCCCGTCTAGAACAACAATTTGCAGAACCTCCTGTGGAATTTGCCAACCACGTAATATGGGGTTGGGAAGGGAAAATGGATAAAAAGACTATTTGCAATGACTTGGATTCTATCAAAAAGAAAGGATTCCGTGCCGTAATATTTGAAGCAGGTTACAAACTACCTTTCAAATATCTTTCCGAAGAATGGTTTAAAGCGATTCGTACCGGAGTACTTGAAGCCAAAAAGCGAGGCATGAAAGTCTGGATTATTGATGAAGGAAAATATCCCAGCGGATTTGCAGGAGGAAAATTCTCACAGGAACGTCCCGATTTGAGAATGCAAGCTCTTGTGATAGGTGATACCATACAGATAAAACGGGGAGAAGTAATGACAAACCATAAAATAGCACCGGAAATCATCAGTGCGGTAGCCGTCAGTACATCCGGTGCTCCTAACAGAACTGTAGCAATTAATAATGGTGAAATAAGTTTCAACGCCGGACTGGATGACTGGAAGATCCTATTGGTCAAAAGCGACTTTCGGACGGCCGTAACCCGAGCCGTTAATAATCCCAACGGCGGCAAAGATGCCACTAATTCTCTGTGTGATTATCTGAATCCTGTTGCCGTACAACAATTCATTGATTGGACACATGAACAGTATAAAAAATACCTTGGTAAAGAGCTGGGTACACCGTACTTGGTTTCCGGGGAGACGAACCCGATTATGCACATTTACCCTGGACTCCTTCCATTGTCCAAACATTCAAAGATACAAAAGGGTATGATCCGACTCCCTATCTGGCCTCCTTTTTACCACTTCGCCCACCATACAGGAACAAAGGGTAAAAGCCGATTATTGGGATGTCTGGTCCAGCTTGTTCGCCACCCATTTTTTCAAATTACAGGCCGATTGGTGTGCGGCTAATGGAGTAGCCCACATTACCCATCTTAACAAAGAACATGAAATGCCCGCATGTGTTAAAGCTGAAGGAGACTATTTCCGGAATTTAAGTAAGTTCAAATACCCGGAGTAGATGCAATCTGGAACCAAATATGGCCCGGTACCCTTAATGATTTCCCCAAACTGGCCTCATCTGTAGCTCATGTTTATGGAAAACCTAGAGCATTCAGCGAAAGTTTTGCAGCTTACCACATCTCCCCTACCATTCCCCAAGCCAAATTTGTTGTAGATCATCAGATTGCCCGTGGGATTAACTTCTTTGAATTCATGTTCTGGCCGGCAGGGTCCAAACATCGCAATTGGATGAGTGATCCCGGTATGAAAGGCCTGAATGAATATACGAATCGCACCACTTACCTGATGAGTCAGGGGAAGCCGGGAGCACGAATTGCCATGTATTACCCCACATCTGCTATGTGGCTGGGTAACAATGAAGTTTATAAGGATATCGTCACTCTTACCCAACAGCTGTTAACTCATCAACGAGATTTTGACTACATAAACGATGATGCTTTTACGGAAGCACTGACCATAGGTTCCGGCTATCTGGAAAATAAAAGCGGACAAAGATATGAAACATTGATTATCCCATCATCAGATGTTATTTCCGCATCTGCCTGGAAAGTGATAGAAACATTTTCCTCACGTGGAGGAAAGGTCCTGTTTTGGGGAAGGAAGCCTGCTTCTTTCATTGACAAAAGTTTCACTGCTCCCGGTTCCCTATCAGATTTAACCAATAGCAGGATTGAGCCATCCACCAGATGGACTGCACGTGTAAGCTCTTCCCTTCCGGAACCGGAAATGAAAATCATTTCACCTGCCAATGATTCTATCCGCTACACGCGCAGAGTAATGCCCGATGGCGACCTCTACTTCATATTCAATGAAGGGAATAAAGCTACAGAATTACAGCAGACTTGATAAAGTAGGAGTCGCAAAAGAATGGAATGCGACAGATGGCACACTCCAACCGATAAATGCAACAATTGTCAATAACCGTACCCGTCTGACCATTAAACTGGAAGTATGGGAAAGCAAGCTCATATCTATCGGAAAAAATAACAGAGAATATAACATTAAAGAATATGGCGTAAAAGGAAATGGCTATTCGGAGACAGCCACTTTACAACGTATCATTAATGAAGCAGTTCACAATGGAGGTGGAACGATAGTTATTCCTGCCGGGGAGTATCTAAGCGGCGCTCTATTCTTCCCACGTGGTGTAGATTTACGTATAGAAAAAAACGCCAAACTAATCAGCACTGTCGACCCCAATGAATTTCCTGTCATCCCTACCCGTTTTGAAGGTATAGAAAAAAGGTGGCGATGTGCTTTCTTGAATTTCGACCATTCAGACGGAGTTAAAGTTTATGGTGAAGGAGTTATCGATGGTAAAGGAGTAGAATGGAAAAAAATTCCATTCGGAAACTCCGGACGTCCCAGACTGTTATGTTTCACAGATTGCCCGGGAGGTAAGATTTCCGGTTTAAAAATGATAAATCAGGCCTCATGGTGTCTTCATGTACTTTACACAAACGGCTTCACTATAGATGGAATCGATATCCGTGCATTGGAATATATACCCAGTTCCGATGGCATAGATATTGATTCGTCCAATGATATACTGATTACTTCCACCCGCATTGAGGCACATGATGATTGCATCTCCATCAAATCCGGACGAGACGAGGACGGACGCAGAGTAGGACGTCCCAGTGAAAACATTCTGATAGAAAACTGTCATTTTGCATACGGTCATGGTGGAGTGGCTATGGGCAGTGAAATATCAGGCGGCATACGCAATGTGACCATACGTTCCTGCCTGATGGATAACGAAAACTGGAGCCCCTTACGTTTTAAAAGTCAGCCCAGCCGCGGCGGAACTGTGGAAAATATCACTTTTGAAGATATTACCATCAAAGGAGCGCGCAGTATCTTTGATATCAATATGGAATGGCGTATGGTTCCTCCGCTTTCACCTGCACATTATCCGCTGACCTGTTTGCGCAATATCCATTTCAAGAATATAAATGGAGAAGCACAATCAGCAGGAACCATGTATGGTTTTAAAGAGGCTCCATTCGGAAATGATACATTCTTTTTTGAGAATTGCCATATCAAAGCTCAAAAAGGATTAAGCATCTCAAATGTGGCCAATGTTAATTTTAAAGGTTTGGAACTAGAGATAAAAGAAGGAGAAAAGATTTATGAACGGTCTGCAAATAAAGACAAATAACCCAATAAGAACACTGTTAAATAAAAAATACACTCGAAATGCGTACACATGCATAATATTCAAGGAAGATGTACACATTTCCATTGTAGGAAATCCCAGACCATCCTATTTTTGCGCTACCATTAAAACACTAAAACAACATGATGAAGAAAAAATTAATACTATCATTCTTTTTTGTTGCATTAGGTTTTGGAGTTGTAAAAGCACAAGACTTGCCGGACAAAAAAGAAACGTTGAAGACTGTTACAAAAGTCAATGATTACTTCATGAAGAAGTATGCCGATTATCGTACTCCTTCTTTTGTAAAAAATGTAACCCGTCCCAGTAATATCTGGACACGCGGAGTATATTATGAAGGATTAATGGCTCTTTACTCCGTCTATCCACGCGATGACTATTATAAATACGCTGTCGATTGGTCAAATTACCACGAATGGGGATTCCGCAACGGTACCACCACTCGCAATGCTGATGATTACTGTGCCAGCCAGACTTACATTGATTTATATAACATTTGTCCCGATCCGGAAAGAATCCGTAAGGTCAAAGCCAATATAGATATGCTGGTCAACACTCCTCAAGTAAATGATTGGTGGTGGATTGACGCCATCCAAATGGGAATGCCTGTATTTGCCAAACTGGGAAAATTGACCGGAGAACAAAAATATTTCGACAAAATGTGGGATATGTATGAATATACCCGTAACAAACATGGTGAGAATGGCATGTACAACCAAAAAGAAGGTTTGTGGTGGAGAGACCAAGACTTTGATCCCCCTTACAAAGAACCTAACGGTAAGAATTGCTATTGGAGTCGTGGTAATGGATGGTATATGCAGCACTGGTACGTGTATTGAATGAAATTCCTACTGATGAAAAACATCGCGCCGACTATATCAATGATTTCCTGACCATGAGTAAAGCTATCAAAAATTGCCAACGTACTGATGGTTTTTGGAATGTAAGTATGCATGACGAATCAAACTTCGGAGGTAAAGAAACCAGTGGCACCGCTTTATTTGTATATGGCATGGCATGGGGGTACGTAACGGACTGTTGGACAGAAAAGAATACCTGCCAGTCTTGTTGAAAGCATGGAATGCTATGGTGAAGGATGCCGTTCACCCTAACGGCTTCCTAGGACTTGTACAAGGAACCGGAAAAGAACCGAAAGACAGTCAACCTGTCACATACGATAAAGTACCCGATTTTGAAGATTTTGGAGTAGGGTGTTTCCTGCTCGCCGGAAGTGAGGTTTACAAATTAAATTAATAATATGATTGGTTAGTGAATCGATTTTTCATAGACTATGATTTAAAGGTTAGATTTAGGTTAAGTAAAAAGGAGCGACTGTGAAGCCGCTCCTTTTTGTTCTATCAATCATACGTTTTCAATCAGTAATAGAAAATACCAATACTCCTGCTGTAGGAATTACCGGCTCTCCTATCAGCACTTTGGCTCCCGAAGGAAGTACGAACTTATAAGGTTTATCTGTATAATTCAGTACAATCCCCATACCATTGCGGTACTCTAAAGTAACACCGTATGGTAAATCCATCACAGGAATATTCAATTGCGCATATAGTTTCTTCAAAATATCTTTCTCCAATAATCCGTCCGTACTATCCACTCCCACGTAAGTAACAGTACCTTTTCCCAACTTACGAGTAGTGACTGCCGGTTTTCCTTCATAAAATTCCTGTGTATAAGTAGCCCATACTTGTGAATCCTTACCCGATTTCAATATCTCTCCCCAAGTATTCCACGTATATTCTTTTCCATCCATCCGTAATTTGCCCGGTTCTTCAAGAAGTAATAAATCATAAAACTCCATTTCATTACCGGTCAGTTCATTTATCATGGAACCGAAAGGAGCTTCGGGTAAACGTCCATGGCGGTCTTTTTGGGCTGTACGGCAAGTTAAGACCAAATTACCACCCTTCTTTACATAATCAGTCCATCTGTCTACCAATGCTTGTCAGCCAATTGATAAGCCGGAGCTATGATCACAGGATAAGAGGAGAACTCCTTGCTTTCATTGATAAAATCTACGGGCGCGCCAAAAGATTTCAACGTGCGATAATATTTCTCAATATGCCCTAATGTATTCCATGTACGATTTTGCTTCTGGCGCTCAATGCTCCATGAATTTTCATGATTAAAAAGAATGGCAGTACGACGCGCCAAATAATCGGCCGGTTTCACCTCACGAGCTGCAACCTGTCCCCGCAGCTGTCTGATTTCTTTCATGAACTGCTCATATTCACGTCCACCGGGAGTTACCGTTGTTCCGTCTGTACCTACAATGCCGTAGTGATATTGTTCCGTGCCATACAGAGGCTGGCGATAACGATAAGTACAGATAAAGTCGCCTCCACCGGCAAATACGCTCCACATCCATAAACGGATAGCTCCAGGCAGCGGTTGAGGATTGATACTCCCCCAATTCACCTGCCCTGGCTGAAGTTCCATTACTCCATAAGTACCTTGTATGGGTCTGAAAAAAGTCATTGGCAAAAGCAATACGCAACGGATTTCCCACTCGATATCCGCGACGGCCGATCCCTTCATTGTCTCCATACACCATATAGCGAGTATAACTTTGAAAATCAAGTGTAGGGCTGCCACCTATATGTCCTTCCTCATAATTAGGAATATAGTTAGTAGTCACCCATTGGTTCTTTGCATATTTTTTAATCAACAAACATTGTTCATTCAAAAAGTCGTTTGTCTGACTGGCAGCAAACGGCGGTAATCCAAAATCTGATGATGATTCATAAACATCTGGGCAGTTTTAGGAAGAGTTATTTCATCAAAAGAAGAATAAACCTCACTCCAAAAAGCCGTTCCCCAGGCATCATTCAATGCTTTAATGTCATGATGATATTTTTCACGTAAAAAATCCCGGAAAGCCAGTTCGGCTTTCGGATTATAATCAAATTGTACGGCCGGCTCATTATCGAGCTGCCAGCCGATTATTCTGGAATCATTTCCATAATGCTGAGCTAACTTCTCTATCATTTTATAAGCCAGTTCTCTATAAACGGGAGAAGCAAAAGAAGCATGTTGACGTGCTCCGTGATCAAGCACGGTACCATTTTCATTTTTAATCAAAATTTCAGGGTATTTACGGCTCAGCCATACCGGTGGAGTTGCCGTAGAAGTACACATAATGACTTTCAAATCATATTTGGCAGCCAAAGCCACCGCTTTATCCAACCAGGCAAAATCATATTTTCCCTCTTCCGGTTCCAATTGCGCCCAAGCAAATTCCGCGAAATGGGTGAATTCAAAACCCAAATCGTGCATCTGTTTAAAATCTCTCTCCCATTGACTCTCATCCCAATGCTCAGGATAATAATAAGCACCGGTCAAGGTCAAATCCTTGTCTTTAAACCAAGCTGTTGTGCAAAAAGTCCTCCGGCCAAAGAACAAGCCAAAAGAACGGTCACAAATCGTTTTTTCATGATAAAATAGTAATTTAATAGATTTTCCATTCCCATAATCCGGCTGCACCTTTATCTATGTGCAAACGCAAATAACGTACTTTATCTCCCACCGTCACCACATGAGGTGAACATGCCTTCACCTCTTTTACTCCGGCACAAGGTTGCCAATTAGTACCATCATTGGATTTTTCGAGATGCCAGGCATGACCTTCAGCAGGGTGTACAAAGGCAAATTGACACTCCGTTACCTGCATGGCTTCACCCAAATCCACCATCAGCCAAGGATGATCATCATTTGTTTCTGCCATCCAGCGTGTTCCATTAGACCGGTCGCCTGCATTTCCAGGATGATATATATGTGTGCGTTCCACCTTGACAAGCGAAGTTTTATCGGCCAAAGGACAATTAGGCTGAGTTTCTATTTCAACCTTAGAAGTACGGGGAGAACGTATGCTGGATGCACTGAAAGAAGCTTTCAGCGCCTTATTTTCGCGCTGTTCCTGCTGACAGCCAAGTAACCAACTCCCTTTTCATCAGGAACAAGTGTCTTTATAGTGCCATCCTCATTAAATTCCATCCGATTGGCATATACTTGGCGGGTAGTTCCTCCGTCACCGTACTCCAGATATACGAAAATATAATCGTCTGTTTCTTCATTATAAAATACATTCCCATGTCCCGGCCCCAAACATTATCAGCAATGGATGAAAAAGAAAAATATCATTGCCTTCGGGCTTTTCAAAGCCCGACAAAGGGACTGCCGGCTCATCATGTAAGCATTTACATAATTCTGATTCCCTCTCAAAGTATAGATGTAATAATAAATACCTTTACGTTTAAACATAACCGGCCCTTCCGAATACCCTTGACGAGCCGTACTCATCACAACAGTATCACCGGTTAAATGCTGCCAATCGTCAGTCATACGGGCAGCCATCCGGCGGCGCCAGAATAAATAAGCAGTTCCATCATCATCCACAAAAGGTTCCCCATCTATATCCGGAGCAATACAAGATTGATCAAACCCATCCAAAGAATGAGAAGACATAGAATTACGTCCGGCAAAAAGGAAAGGACCTTCGGGACGGTCGGACTTCAGCACATAGTACGTGCATTCTCATCCGGTTTTACAAAAGTGGTATAAAGATAATATTCACCATTCTTCTCCACTACTCTGCCGGGTGCCCAATAACGAAAATATCCCGTCTTTTTCTCTCCTTTGGCATTGACATATTCATGTCCTTTATGCCAATCGAATCCCACAATATGTGATCCATCAAAACTCCAGTTTACAAAATCTTTAGATTTCCATACCACAGGAGTCCCTGCTTGTGACAATCCTTTATCAATATCAGTAGTACCATAAAGATAATAAGTATCACCAAATTTGGATAAAGAAGGATCAGCGATATTATCCGGAATAAGAGGATTGAAGTGATGGATACGAAGCAATTTATCAAGTACAGCCTTCTCTACGGTAAAAGCAGTTCCGTGACGGGTTCCTTTTGGAAAAGATACACGGTCAGACACATCCTCCCATGTCTTTCCATGATCACGACTGCAAACAGCTCCATATTGATGATTACGGTATTTATCAAAATAGACATAAAGAGCATCATCTACAAAAAGTGGCGCAGGTCCCTCACACCAATAATTTCCTGTAATGGAAGGAGAAACGGTAGTAGGAAATCCATCCTCTATCCGTGTTGTCCGTGTTATTCTCAAATTCTTCTCTGCCGGCAACGAGTTTTCATTCTTCACCACCATAATCAAGTCTTTCATCACCGGATCGCGTACAATAGCTGCATCAATCACACTGAAATCGGGATTAAAGAACAGTTTGGTTTCAGAAAATGTATTAAAATCCTTCGTCGTAACATAGTAAATACGATGGTTCAGCTTTCTCACTCTCAATGACCGGCACTTCCTTATGACGTCCGGGAATGGTCGTTGCCCAAAAAATATAATAAGTTTGCGAAGGTTCATCATAAAACAATTCAGGTGCCCAGCAATTATGTGCAGCAGGCTCATGCATCATTACCGGAATAGAACGCTGCTCACTCCAATGGATTAAATCGGGAGAAGAGGCGTAACCTATAATCCGGTCTGTCCAACTGGAAGTCCACACCATGTGAAAAGTTCCGTCCGGCGCCTGACAAATACTAGGGTCACGCATCAGACGATCCTTCCCGACCGTGGGTATCAAGAAAGATTTTCCATGATTCAGAGGAGTCCATGTCAGCCCATCCAAACTATAAGCCAAATGAAGACCGTCCCGACTGTCATTAATGAAATAAGAGAACAAATAAGCCGTATCACCGGCAAATAATCCGGCAACCGTTCCTAACAAGCAGAACAAACTGAATAATCGTTTTTTCATGTATACAATGATTTAATTGTGAGTATACAAAGATAAAAAGAGATTTGGACTTTTTTCTGCACATACAAGGCATATCCATGTAAAATCGTACAAATATATCGCACATTACCCCTATTTTATACGAATTTCCATCTATATGTACTTCTTTCTATTTACATGCAGATGAAAAGACCTTAATTTAGCAACATCAAATTCAAAGTAAAAAGATACTATGAAAAAAACGTTATTGACAATCTGCCTAGTATGGATGTGCTTCTCGTTAAGCGCACAAAAAATTATTGACTTATCCGGGAAATGGTCATTCAGTATAGACCGTCAGGATAATGGAGAAAAGGAAAAATGGTTCAGCCACACTTTGAATGACTTCATCAACCTGCCCGGTTCCATGCCCGAGAAACTGAAAGGTGATGAGGTTACCGCAAAGACCCAATGGACAGGCAGTCTCTATGACAGTTCCTACTATTATAATCCATACATGGAAAAATACCGTAAAGAAGGTAATATTAAATTTCCATTCTTTCTGACTCCCGACAAACATTATGTAGGAGCTGCTTGGTATCAGAAAGAGGTGAATATACCTGCCGACTGGAAAGGTGAACGTATTTTGTTGTTCCTGGAACGTCCCCATATAGAAACAACCGTATGGGTGAACGGACAAAAGACAGGAATGCAGAATAGTCTTTGTGTTCCCCATCAATATGATATAACCCGTTATGTCCGTCCCGGAAAATGTACTATCACCATCCGGGTGGATAATCGTATCAAAGAAATCAATGTCGGACCGGATTCGCACAGCATAACCGACCAGACCCAAGGAAACTGGAACGGCATTGTAGGACGCATCTGTCTGCAAACGACTCCGAAAACATATTTCGATGATATTCAAATATATCCGGAACCGGAACAAAAACTGGCACGTGTCAAAGTCGTCATCAAAGGTACAGGCACTGCAAAAGTAAAATTATCAGCAGAGAGCTTCAATACGGATAAAAAGCATATAGTTCCCGCCATACAACAAGAAATCAAACTTAACAAAGGAGTGACGGAAACAGAAATGGTATTACCTATGGGGAATGATATGCTGCTATGGGATGAATTTCATCCGGCCCTGTACAAACTGAAAGCAGAAGTCACCAATGGGAAAAAAACTGAGATAAAAGAAATACAATTCGGTATGCGCCGATTTGAAATCAAAGGTAAATGGTTTTATGTAAACGGGCGCAAAACCCAGCTTCGCGGAACAGTTGAAAACTGTGACTTCCCGTTGACCGGTTACGCTCCGATGGATGTAGAAGTTGGGAACGGGTATTCCGTATCTGTCGCAGTTATGGACTGAATCACATGCGTTTCCATTCATTCTGTCCTCCCGAAGCCGCTTTTATGGCTGCCGACCGGGTAGGATTCTATCTGCAACCCGAAGGTCCGAGCTGGCCCAATCATGGTCCCAAATTAGGTTTGGGACAACCTATTGACAAATATCTGATGGACGAAACCATCGCATTAACCAAAGAATATGGCAACTATGCCTCTTATTGCATGTTGGCATGCGGAAACGAACCTAGCGGACGCTGGGTAGAATGGGTGACCAAGTTCGTAGAATATTGGGAAAAGAAGGATCCCAGACATGTATATACCGGAGCATCGGTAGGCAACGGATGGCAATGGCAACCTCGCAACCAATATCATGTAAAGGCTGGGGCACGTGGCCTGACCTGGTCCAAGAAACAACCGTCCACTCAAGACGACTATCGTTTCCAAAATCATCTTGACACCGTGAGACAGCCCTACGTATCCCATGAAACAGGTCAATGGTGCGCTTTCCCCAATTTCAATGAAATACGTAAATATACAGGCGTCAATAAAGCAAGAACTTCGAGATTTTCAAAGACATTCTGGCTGACAACCACATGAGCGACCAAGCCCATCTATTTATGATGCCAGCGGAAAGTTGCAAGCCCTTTGTTACAAATATGAAATAGAAAAGACACTCCGCACGCCCGATTATGCCGGTTTCCAATTATTGGCACTGAACGATTATTCGGGTCAGGGAACTGCACTGGTAGGTGTTCTCGATGTTTCTTTGAAGAAAAAGGATATATCAACTCCGCAGAATGGAGACGTTTCTGCTCACCTACAGTTCCACTGATGCGTACAGATAAATTTGTATATAATAACAAGGAGATTTTAAAGGCGGATATTGAAGTCGCTCATTTTGGTGCCGAGGCATTAAAACAAGCAGAAATTGTATATACGTTAAAAGACGAATATGGCAAAGTATATGCGCAAGGCACATTGGCAACACAAGACATTCCTGTCGGAAATTTAAATCGCACGGGTAGCCTTGAGTTTCCGCTCACTGACATCCAAGAGGCTAAAAAGCTGAATCTGGAAATACGCATTACGGGAACAGAAGCTGTAAATGACTGGAATTTCTGGGTTTATCCCGCCCAAGTGACAATAGCCGAAGGAAAAGTATACACTACCGACACCTTGGATTCGAAAGCCCTGGAAATTCTTCAGCATGGTGGAAATGTGCTTATTACAGCTGCAAGCAAAGTGAGTTATGGTAAAGAAGTGGTTCAGCAATTCACTCCTGTATTCTGGAACACCTCCTGGTTCAAAATGCGTCCTCCTCATACCACAGGTATCTTAGTGAACCCCAAACACCCGTTATTCCGTCAGTTTCCGACAGAATATCACAGCAATTTGCAATGGTGGGAACTGCTGAATCGTACTCAAGTGATGCAATTCACCCACTTTCCACCCGCTTTCCAACCTACGGTTCAAAGTATCGACACTTGGTTTATAAGCCGCAAGATAGGTATGTTATTCGAAGCCAATGTATTAAATGGGAAAGTGCTCATGACAAGCATGGACATTACCTCCCAGCCAGAGAAACGCATTGTAGCTCGTCAGATGCATAAAGCCATTTTGGATTATATGAATTCGGACCAGTTCCGTCCGCAATTTACTGTAACGCCTCAACAAATCAGTGAGTTGTTCACAAAACAGCCGGTGACATAAAATCTTATACCAATGACTCTCCGGATGAACTAAAACCGAAAATCAATTAATAACAATCTATATCAATCATGAAACAGATAGCCCTATTAGCTCTTGGACTTTTAGCGACATTAGGAGTCGAAGCACAAACTTACAAATCGATTTACCACAGGTAAAAAGACGAAAGACGGTTATACCAAAATAACTCCCGCCGACAGATACTCGGAGGAAAAGGGATACGGATATGACAGACAGCCCTCTCCGGAAGGTAAAAGTACAGCTCCATTCTTTTTCTCTGTTACGGTTCCCGATGGAAACTACCATGTCACAGCCGTGATAGGAAACAAACGCGCTGCCGGAGAAACAACAGTGCGAGGAGAATCACGCCGCCTTTTCTTCGAAAATGTGAAGACAAAAAAAGGGGAGTTAAAATCTTGTACATTCGTGATCAACAAGCGCAACACACATATTTCGGAAAAAGAAAATGTGCGCATCAAACCGCGTGAACGCCAAAAATTGAACTGGGATGACAAACTAACTTTGGAATTCAACGGGGATGCACCCCAATTGTCCGAACTGATTATTGAGAAAGTAAATAATGTACCCACCGTATTCCTATGCGGTAACTCCACGGTAGTAGACCAGGACAATGAACCTTGGGCAAGCTGGGGACAAATGATTCCCCGCTTCTTCAATGACAGCATTTGTTTTGCCAATTATGCAGAATCCGGCGAAAGCGCCAATACTTTTATCGGTGCAGGACGACTGAAAAAGGCATTGACACAAATGAAACCCGGAGATTATATTTTTATGGAATTCGGTCACAACGACCAAAAGCAAAAAGGTCCCGGTAAAGGAGCTTATTATTCATTTATGACCAGCTTGAAAACATTCATTGATGAGGCAAGGGCACGAGGAGCCTATCCTGTACTGGTAACCCCGACACAACGCCGCAGTTTCGATGAAAACGGGAAAATCAGAGATACTCACGAAGATTATCCCGAAGCAATGCGCTGGTTGGCTGCCAAAGAAAACGTTCCTTTGATCGATCTCAACGAAATGACCCGTACCCTCTATGAAGCAATGGGGGTGGAACCTTCCAAAAAGGCATTCGTACATTATCCTGCCGGAACCTATCCGGGACAAAACAGGGTATTGGCAGATAATACCCACTTCAATCCTTACGGAGCTTATCAAATCTCCAAATGTATCATTGAAGGGATAAAGAAAGCGGGATTACCTATCGCTAACTATTTGCGCAGCGACTATTCCGGTTACAATCCTGCACATCCGGATGCTTTGGACAGTTTCAAATGGAATGACAGCCCGTTTACAGAAATTGAAAAGCCGGACGGCAATTAATTTAAAAGTAGGAACAAATGAACAACAAAACATTATTATTAACCCTATCATTTACCTTAGGTACCCTCTTTACCAATGCCCAATCCCTCCCCGGATTCCAATGGGGAGAAGGGATGGGAACTCCTGACCTTTCGTGGACTGCCCAAGTAGGAGCCAAAACCTATCCGAAGGGAAAAATATTCCAAGCAGCCGATTACGGATTGAAAAATGACAGCACCCGGTTAAGCACTGCCGCCCTGCAGAAAGCCATTGACGAATGCCACCGTTCCGGAGGGGGAACAGTGGAAGTAGCCCCGGGATACTACCGGATTGGTGCCATCTACCTGAAAAGTAATGTAAACCTCCACCTCAACCAAGGTACGACGCTGATAGCCAGTGAGAATATTGATTTATACCCCGAAATGCGCTCCCGCGTGGCAGGTATCGAAATGGTATGGCCCTCGGCAGTCATCAATATTCTGGATGCGGAAAACGCAGCTATCAGCGGAGCAGGTACGTTGGATTGTCGTGGAAAAATATTCTGGGATAAATATTGGACCATGCGGAAGGATTACGAGAAACGCAAACTGCGGTGGATTGTGGACTACGACTGCAAACGTGTAAGAGGTATGCTCATCTCGAACAGCCGCCATATAACACTGAAAGACTTTACCTTGATGCGTACCGGATTTTGGGGTTGCCAAGTGCTGTATTCCGACCAATGTACCTTGAACGGACTGAAAATCAATAATAACATAGGGGGGCATGGTCCCAGTACGGATGGTATTGACATTGATTCCAGCACCAATATCCTGATTGAAAACTGCGAAGTAGATTGCAACGATGACAATATCTGCCTGAAAGCCGGAAGGGATGCCGACGGCCTGCGCGTAAACCGCCCCACAGAAAATATCATTGTTCGTGGATGCATTGCACGTAAAGGTGCGGGACTGATTACCTGCGGCAGCGAAACTTCAGGCTGCATCCGAAATGTATTGGGATATAACCTCCAAGCATACGGAACCTCTTCCACCCTCCGTCTGAAATCTGCCATGAACCGCGGCGGAACCGTAGAAAATATCTACATGACCCAAGTGACAGCAGACCATGTCCGCCATGTACTGGCAGCGGACCTGAACTGGAACCCCAGCTATAGTTATTCTACTTTGCCGGCTGAATATGAAGGTAAGGAAATTCCCAAACATTGGAAGGTTATGCTGACTCCTGTCACACCTAAAGAAAAAGGGTATCCGCATTTCCGTAATGTATGGCTCAGCGATGTAAAAGCTACTAATGTGCAAATCTTTATCACTGCTGCCGGCTGGAATGAGGAACTGCCTTTGCAGAATTTCCATATTTCCGGCATAAAAGCCAAGGTAAATAAAGCAGGAAGCATTATCTTTACCGAAGACTTCCACCTGGAAGATGTCCGGTTACAAGTAGAAGACGGCAGTCGTGTGGAAGAAAAAAACAATAAGAACGCACAAATCGATATCAGCTATGAAAACAACATGGAATTATAGCCGGCGGCTACTTCCGTTCTTTCTCTGTATGCTGTTGTCTGTCTTTGGCAACAACGCCCAGACTCTTCCCTTCCGTTTATCCAAAGGTGCGGGAACTTTCCGTCTGGGAGTGGTTTGCGGCAATGAAAGTTGCTGGCTGGACCAATGCAGTGTCAAGAAAAAGGGACAGGCTTATACCATTAAAGATAAATTATGGAAAGAAGGTGAAATAAAGCTGATTGTATGTCCATTGACGGATAGTAATGGTTTTATCATGGAGGTTTCGGGTGAGCGATTACCCGAAGAGTTCAAACTTTGCTGGGCTTTCGGTGCATGCGACGGTGCAGACGACTCTGCCGTAACAGACAACAGTATTCCGGTAGCCTCCTGCTTCCATAATGTATTCAGTATAGAAGGAAACGCTTTTACCACCTATTATGGTGAAAGCATGAAACTGAGAACGGTTCATGGGGTATCTCCCATCGGTTCCGAAATTCGTCTGTCCGACGGACATAAACAAGCATCCCCGCTTGCTTTATTCAACTCCGGTAAAAAGACAGATGCCCCCGTCATCTCTGCCCTATGCCCGTGGAAACCGCAAGAAAAGCTCTACTTTTGTTTCTACCAACGAGGCGATTATAATTATTTCATGCTACCCGGATTATTCGGGAAAGAACATAAAACCCGATCAAAATGAAACGATTGTATCCATACCTGTTCTTCCTTTTCCTATGCCTGTCTGCCCAGGCACAGGAATTCAAGGTGTACCAATTTCCGGCAGATAAGGTTCCTGCCATAGATGGCAATACCCACGACTGGGATTGCGTTCCGCTGATTATAAGATAACGGAAGCAGCTTTAAAGGAAGACGAGGGAAAACATGCACAGCCGGACACTACCACATTGAAAGTCAGTGTCAAAGTAGGTTGGTGTGCAGAAACTCAGAAGTTGTATTTTCTATATGAAGCATACGATAATTATTGGCGGTTCAGTGAGAACTCCTTGAACACGGATATTTTTGAAGTAGTGGTGGATGGCGATTGTTCAGGGGGGCCGTTCATCGACCGTTTTCATCCCACAGCTCCCAAAGATGTGTGGCAAGCCTGGTTCAAATTTCACGGATGCCATGCCCAGAACTATCACATCTTCACCCCGGCTCACGGCAATGACTGGTGTATGTTATGGGGTCCTCAGGTATGGCTGAAACAAAAGCCATACGCTGATTATGCCTATCAGTACTCTTTCAAGGAGGGAGAAGCGGGTAAGCTGGTATTGGAATTCTATATCACCCCCTTTGACCATGCGGATGCCGACGGTCCCGAACTATCTCGCCCTACTTTATTAAAGGAAGGAAATGAAATCGGACTATGCTGGGCGGTGATTGACTGGGATGCCCACCCTGCCTCTAAAGACGGATTCTGGAATTTATCCGATGAGCATACCATGTATGGCAATGCATCTTATTTACGCAAATTCAAACTAATGCCCATTCAGTAAAAGCAAAGACAGACCATGAAACAACTCATACTCTTCCTTTTATGCCTCAGCACATGGACAGCACAGGCAAAGATCTATAATGTAAAAGATTACGGAGCGAAAGCCGACGGTACTACCATTGATAGCCCCGCCATAAACCGGGCCATTGAGGAAGCTGCCTCCCAGGGGGGAGGAACCGTTTATTTCCCTGCGGGAGAATACGCCTGCTATTCCATACGTTTGGCCAGCCATATACATCTGTATATAGAACAAGGAGCACGGATTGTCGGCGCCTTTCCATCAGCAACGGAAGGCTATGACCCGGCAGAACCGAATGAACACACCCAATTCCAGGATTTCGGACACAGTCATTGGAAGAACTCACTTATCTGGGGAATCGGTCTGGAAGACATCACCATCAGCGGACCGGGACTGATTTATGGCAAAGGACTCACCCGTGAGGAAAGCCGTCTGCCCGGTGTAGGCAATAAAGCCATCAGCTTGAAACTCTGCAAGAACGTGACATTGAAAGACTTCTCTTTGTTGCATTGCGGTCATTTCGGCCTGCTGGCTACAGGAGTAGACAATCTGAGCATTCTGAACGTGAAAGTAGATACCAACCGGGACGGTTTTGACATAGACTGCTGCAAAAATGTCCGCATCAGTCATTGCACCGTCAACGCTCCCTGGGATGACGCTATCGTGCTTAAAGCGTCCTACGGATTAGGCTATTTCAAGGATACGGAAAATGTAACCATCTCCGATTGTTTTGTCAGCGGATACGACCGTGGCAGTGTATTGGATTGCACTTGGCAAAGGGACGAGCCCCAAGCGCCGGATCACGGATTTGTAACGGGACGCATTAAATTAGGAACGGAATCCAGCGGCGGTTTCAAAACATAGCCATCACCAACTGCATCTTCGAGCGTTGTCGCGGACTTGCCCTGGAAACAGTGACGGTGGCAAACTGGAAGATATCGTCATCAGTAACATCACGATGCGCGATATTGTCAACGCCCCCATCTTCCTGCGGTTAGGAGCCCGGATGCGCAGCCCGCAAGGAACACCCGTGGGCACAATGAAACGCATCCTCATCAGCCACGTCAATGTATTTAATGCCGACTCGCGCTACTCCTCCATTATCAGCGGAATACCGGGAGCCCTTATTGAAGATGTGACACTGAGCGATATTCATATCTATCACCAAGGAGGATATACAGAAGCCGACGGACTTCTGACTCCTCCCGAACAAGAGAAAGTATATCCTGAACCGTGGATGTTCGGAACGATTCCCGCCAAAGGTTTCTACATCCGCCACGCACGCAACATCACCTTGGACAATGTAAATTTCCATTACGAGAAAGCGGACGGACGTCCCTTGTTTGTCACGGATGATGCCAGTGATATCAGATACAGGAACATCACAGTGGATGGAAAAGAGTTCAATACAGCCAACTAATAAAAAACAAAATAGAATGAAGAGAAAATATTTATTTTTCAGCCTGTTGCTGGCCGGAAGTAGCCTTTACGCACAAGAATGGCCGGCAGTGCGACCCGAAGCTCGCCCCGCCACCCGCTGGTGGTGGCTGGGAAGTGCTGTCGATGCAACCAATCTGACCTACAATCTGGAAGAATATGCCAAAGCCGGACTGGGAGGTGTTGAAATCACTCCTATTTATGGTGTTCAAGGCAACGATAAGAATAACCTTCCTTTCCTCAGCCCGCAATGGATGAATATGTTGCAACATACTGAAGCTGAAGGAAAACGTATCGGTATTGAAGTAGATATGAACACCGGTACCGGATGGCCCTTCGGCGGTCCTCACGTGAGTATGACAGATGCTGCTACCAAAGCTATTTTTCAATCCTATCAAGTAGAGGGTGGAAAAGAAATTACGCTAGATTTGAAGTAGAAGAAGAAAAACAACGCCCTGTAGCCACTTTAAGCCGGGTTATGGCCTATAATGCGGACAATAAGCAATGTCTTAACCTCACTTCCAAAGCGAAGAACGGACAATTACAATGGAAAGCTCCGGCAGGACATTGGAATATCATCACCTTATATATAGGCAAGACTTTCCAAAAAGTGAAACGTGCTGCTCCCGGTGGAGAAGGCTATGTGATGAACCACCTGGATAAAGGAGCCGTAAAACGCTATTTTGCCAACTTTGACAAAGCCTTTAAAGAAAACAAGACCAATTTTCCACATACTTTTTTCAATGACTCTTACGAAGTATATGGTGCTGACTGGACTCCTGATTTTCTGGAACAATTCGCCCGCCGTCGCGGCTATAAACTGGAAGAACACTTCCCTGAATTTATAGCTCAGGACCGTAATGAAACCACCGCCCGCATAGTCAGTGACTATCGCGAAACCATCTCCGATTTATTGATTGAGAATTTCAGTACCCAATGGACTAACTGGGCACACGGTCACGGCAGCATCACCCGTAACCAGGCACACGGTTCCCCTGCCAATCTGATAGATACCTATGCCTCCGTGGACATTCCCGAATGCGAAGGGTTCGGCCTGTCGCAATTCCATATTAAAGGATTGCGTCAAGATTCCCTGACACGTAAGAATGACTCCGACCTTTCCATGCTGAAATATGCTTCTTCCGCCGCTCATATCGCCGGAAAGCCCTACACCTCATCCGAAACATTCACCTGGCTGACAGAACATTTCCGTACCTCACTTTCCCAGTGCAAACCGGATATGGATTTGATGTTCGTATCAGGTGTAAACCACATGTTTTCCACGGAACTCCCTACAGTCCCAAAGAAGCCAAATGGCCGGGATGGAAGTTCTATGCCTCTATTGACATGTCTCCTACCAATAACATTTGGCAGGATGCTCCTGCTTTCTTTGAATATATCACCCGTTGCCAGTCTTTCCTGCAAATGGGGAAACCGGACAATGATTTTCTTGTTTATCTGCCTGTATATGATATGTGGCAGGAACAGCCGGGCCGTCTTTTGCTGTTCAGCATCCATGATATGGCAAAACGTGCTCCCAAGTTTATAGAAACCGTTCATACCATCAGCAATTGCGGCTATGACATGGATTATATCTCTGACAACTTTGTGAAAAGCACCCGTTGCGTAAATGGCAAATTACTGACCAAAGGAGGAACTTCCTATAAGGCCATCATCATTCCTGCTGTAAAACTAATGCCGTCCGAGGTACTCGGCCATTTACTAAAGCTGGCACAAGCCGGAGCTACTATCATCTTTACCGAAAACTATCCGCAGGATGTACCCGGTTATGGAAAACTGGAAGCACGCCGGAAAGGCTTTGCGCAATTACAAAAGCAACTTCCGGAAATTGCTTCTTTCGATGAGACGGTGGCAACTCCTTATCAAAAAGGGATCATCATTACAGGAAACAACTATCAATCTGCCTTGGAAAAAAGCGGTGTTGTTCCCGAAGAGATGAAAACGCGGTATGGCTTACAATGTATCCGCCGCTCCCATGCCGATGGACATCATTATTTCATCTCCTCATTGCAGGAAAAAGGAGTAAACGACTGGATAACCTTAGCCGTTCCCGCAGAAAGTGTCATGCTGTTCAATCCGATGACGGGAGAAAAAGGGAAAGCACAAACCCGCAAGCAAGAAGGCAAAACCCAAGTACACCTCCAACTGCATTCCGGCGAAAGCGTGATCCTGCAAACTTCAACCATGCCCTGACAGACGTTGCCGAATGGAAATACGTTCAAGAACAACCTGTCAGCCTCAGCCTTGATCACGGCTGGAAACTTCATTTTACAAAAAGCACTCCCCGGATAGAAGGTACATTTGATATCGACACTCCGTCTTCGTGGACTGAAATTGCTCACCCCAACGCTCCGATTACCATGGCGGCGGAGTATATACCAATATCATCACTGTTCCCCATATTCCCGCCGATGACTGGATACTGGATTTGGGCGATGTGCGGGAAAGTGCCCGTGTGCGCATCAACGGACAAGATGCCGGAACGGCATGGGCCGTACCTTATCAGTTGAAAGTAGGCAAATGGCTGAAACCGGGAGATAACAAGATAGAAATAGAAGTGACCAATCTGCCTGCCAACCGCATTGCGGATATGGATCGTCGGGGTGAGAAATGGCGTATCTTCAATGAAATCAATGTGGTGAATCTGCAATACAAACCGGTACCTTATACTGATTGGCAACCATTGCCATCGGGATTGAATGGTAGTGTAAGGTTGATACCGGTTACTTATAAATAAGATATCCGATAGTGGCAGCCTATTGGCGAGTTAATCCAGACTGTATTTGAAAGACTGAATTAATTCCGCCAATGTTTTTTACCTCATGCTCAGTGAGTGCACCTGCAACCGATCAAGCCGCAGCGAGACAGCATTTTATAGCAAAACGGCGTATTTACGGATAGTATCCAAATGTTCCCTAAGCGTCTGATCATTACCAGCCTGCCGCATATTATATTCCGGTTACAGCCGCATCAGCGAACCGACAGGATATCCAGCATCGCTTCAAACATCATGACTGTAGGAGTAGTCAAGCCTCAATTGAATGTATATCACTCCCTACCCTATAGCATAAGCCTTTCTTTCTCCAGGTAAGCCTTTTTTATACGGATATGTTCTATCTCCATAGCCTTTGGAGTTATCTCCATAAGCTTTGGAGTTATCTCCCAAGCTATGGAGTTAACTCCAAAGGCCTGCGGAGATAAAACAGGCAGGAAGAAAAGCCTTAACCATACGTCAGGAAAGGGTTAGGGATACGGATAAGATCCTTTAAGGACGAATCGGATGCCAAAGTCTTTTGCAGATGCCTTTTTCGGATGAAGTCCCGCTAACATTCTACAGCTCCAAAACTTTTCCGTCAGTGATAGTCGAGATGCCATCCGTACCGGTTCCCGATAAGCATACCAACCGTCCGTATCGTTACATACAGCCTACAGCTTTCAAACGGATGTGTCTATTCCAAGGGGTAACGAAGCTAAGACAAAATGTGACAGGAATTCCCAAACTATCAGAGGAAAGGGAAGTGATAACAGATAAAAAGTGGTGGTAGCAGATGTTTTTTCATGCTGCTACCACCACCTTTGAAACGCCCTGTTCATGGGTGTTTACGAAAGAGGATGGTAGTAGTGGTAGCAGTTTTGCAAAACTCTGTTGCAGGTGGGAGGAAAATTCAAACAGGAACTAAAATTATAAAGTTTTCATCTTCTTCCCTATGCCCACTGCTTTAGAAATTGCCTGTTCCTTTTTCCTTATACAAGTAGCCACGGAACATGCCTCCGCTATTAAACGGCATGGCAAAATTACCTTTCTTGTCCACTGCAATCAATCCACCATTTCCCTCCTTGGTATTCAGTTCCTGATGGATAATATAATCGGCAGCCTCCCCGACAGGCTGATGCAGCAACTTCACACGAGTAGAAAGATTATAAGCTACGACGTGACGGATAAAATACTCCCCATGCCCGGTGCACGACACAGCACAACCTTCATTATCCGCATAAGTACCTGCACCAATCACCGGAGAATCTCCCACACGGCCCCATTGCTTCTTGAACATACCACCGGTACTTGTTCCCGCTGTCAGGTTACCTTGCTTGTCCAGTACCACACAGCCCACAGTTCCATTCTTCTTGCTCTCCTTCTTCAAATCCTCTATCCACTTCAACGTCTTAGGAGTAGCAAAATACATATTATCCACAATTTCCAGTCCTTGTGACTTTGCAAACCGGTCAGCACCCTCACCTGCCAGCATCACGTGAGGTGTTTTAGTTTTTACCGCATAAGCTGCATTAATCGGATTCTTCACCGTTTTCAACCCGGCGACAGCTCCTGCTGTCAAATCCTTACCTTCCATAATAGAAGCATCCAGCTCAAAAGTACCGGCACTGGTACAAGTAGCCCCTTTACCTGCATTGAACAAGGGGTTATTCTCAAAGTAGTTGACAACTGCCATTACCGCTTCAGGCCCTTCGCTCCGGCAGACAGTATAGCATTTCCAATGCTCAAAGCTGAATCTAAAGCCGCATAATACAAGGTTGATTTCTCCTTATCGTCCTCGAGGTTTTCCATAGCACCGGCACCTCCATGAACAACAATTACGTATTCTCTCTCCTGTGCCAGCATGCGGCACAATGGTAATAAGAGCAGAATTGTGATAAATAAGTGTTTCATAATAGTAGTTTAATATCAATAGTATGGTGCGAATGTAACAAAACAATTTGTAAAAAGGAAACTTTATGCAGAGATATAGACATAAAAAAAGGAGCAACGCCTTGCTCCAACCTTTGTTAACCTTAAATCTAATACTATGAAAAACACAATGCAAAGGTACGAACATTATTGAAATTTGCAAATTCGACAAAAAGAAAATTATGTTCTCTAACATGATTTAAGGAGATCCGCCACATTTGTTAATGAACATTTCCCTGTCAGATTATAAGTGACATTTTTACAGTTATATTTCTTAACGTATACTAAACCATAAGACAAAATACACATTAAAAGTTAAATAAAGCGGATTGATACTATGTTTTAAAACATAAATAGGAATTTTGGTGTTATCTTTGCAGTAGTAAAAGAGAAAACAAAAGGTTTTTAGGAATAACCAGTTCTCCAAACGGGAGAACATAAAAAAGATGTAATTATGAAAAGAACAAATGACACAATCGAGATGTTGCAGTATCAGTTAAGAAGATACAAAGCAATGAGAAAGGGAGCTGCTTGCCAATCTTTGCAATACAAGCTTCAGAAATTAATGAGCCAACAGGCTAATGCCTGATGAGCTCTACCATAAAGAACACAAGTTTATAATTTTATAATATAAGAAAAAGGATATGATTTTTATCATATCCTTTTCTTATTATTATCTAGAATGAAAGTTATTCATATAGATAAAACATTCTATCCATCAACTGCCATTTTTCAGCCGAAGACGCTCCCGGCTCTGCCTGTTGAAAGACAGACATATACTCTTCCCATTCTGCCTGACGAGGCAACGTAGCCATTCTGGCCATGGCCGTATCCCAATCAAAATCGAGAGGAGTTTCCACTATCATAAACAAATTAGTTCCCAGGATATAAATTTCCATTTCCAAAATACCGACTTCACGAATAGCTGCCAATGTTTCCGGCCAAACCTTGCCTTCCGAATGACGCTTTCTATACTCGGCTATCAAGCCGCATCGTTTTTCAGATTCAACATCTGGCAATAACGTTTTACCGGTCCCTGATATTTCCGAACTTTATATCCTTGCTTTTTGTTTTCCATTATTCTCTTACTTCCCAGCCTAATGCACTAGCTCCCAACACGGCGGCATCAGCATCCTTCAATTCAGAAATCAACAATTTAGTCTTACCTTCGTAAATCTTCAAGATATTATCATCTATAGCTTTACGGATCGGCTTCATGATATAATCACCTGATTTTGCCAATCCACCAAACAGGATAATCGCTTCCGGGCTGGAGAAAGCAATGAAATCCGCCAAAGCCTCACCCAAATACGTCCTGTATATTCAAAGATATCTTGTGCTAATTTATCCCCTCTTACAGCCGCGTCAAAAACATCTTTAGATACAATATCTTCAGCCGGGATATCTCTTAACAAACTAGGTTCGGGACGGGCAACCAGAAATTCACGTGCCGTGCGTGCCACACCTGTAGCCGAACAATAAGTTTCCAAACAGCCCTTACGACCACAACCACACTGACGTCCGTCACGACGAACTATCACATGTCCCAATTCTCCGGCAAACCATCGTGTCCGTAAACCAGTTGTCCATTTATTACGATACCACTACCAACACCGGTTCCAAGAGTAATCATAATAAAGTCTTTCATGCCACGAGCCGCACCATAAGTCATTTCACCGATAGCGGCAGCATTAGCATCATTTGTCAAGGCAGTAGGAACACCTATTGCTTCTTCAAACAAAGTAGCCAAGGGAATCACCCCTTTCCAAGGAAGATTCGGAGCAAATTCAATGGTTCCGTTATAGTAGTTTCCATTAGGAGCACCTACACCCATACCTTTAATTTTTTCTACGCCACCGAACGATTCAATCAACGGACGCAATTTTGAACTGACAGCCTCTACATAATCCTCTATCTTAGAAAATGATTGTGTCTTAACTGAATCGGTAGCCAATACGTTACCACGCGAATCTACGATGCCAAAAACTGTATTAGTTCCGCCAATGTCCATACCTACTACGTAGGGTTTTTCCATGCCTGTTACCATGATATATTATTATTTAGGGTTAGTTATTTTGAGCAAATGTACACAATAGAGAAAAAAGAGAGCAAATTTTTTTCAATTATTTCATATAGCATTGCAACTTTTTGTATCTTCGGCACGTCTAACCAGACAAACACAAGTTAAATTCATCGGTAATGATACATTTAGAGAATATCAACAAAACCTATCATAACGGAGCTCCGCTACATGTTTTGAAAGGTATCAACCTCGACATAGAACGAGGTGAGTTTGTTTCCATTATGGGGGCTTCAGGTTCCGGAAAGTCCACTTTATTGAATATTTTAGGCATCTTGGACAATTACGATTCGGGAGAATATTATTTGAACGATGTATTAATCAAGAATCTGAGTGAAACCCGCTCTGCCGAATACAGAAACCGGATGATAGGATTCATCTTTCAGTCTTTCAACCTGATTTCTTTTAAAAATGCGGTAGAAATGTAGCTCTTCCCCTCTTCTATCAGGGAGTGAGCCGAAAAAAAAGGAATCAAATGGCATTAGAATACCTTGACAAACTAGGTCTTAAAGAATGGGCGCATCATATGCCCAATGAATTGTCCGGCGGACAAAAACAACGTGTAGCCATAGCACGTGCCTTGATATCCAAACCGCAAATCATCCTTGCCGATGAACCTACCGGAGCCCTGGACAGCAAAACATCCGTGGAAGTGATGAATATTCTGAAAGAACTGCATAAAAACGAGGGGCTGACAATTGTTGTCGTCACTCATGAAAGTGGAGTAGCGAACCAAACGGACAAAATCATCCATATCAAGGACGGACTGATTGAACGGATTGAAGAAAACATAGACCATAATGCCTCTCCTTTCGGCAAGAACGGATTCATGAAATAACTGACACACATGATTGATCTTATTCAAGAAATATTCGGAACAATAAAGCGCAATAAATTACGCACGTTCCTCACCGGCTTTGCCGTAGCTTGGGGTATCTTCATGCTGATCGTACTGCTGGGGGCAGGCAACGGACTAATCCATGCTTTCGAAAGCTCATCTGCAGATATGGCTATGAATTCCATCAAAGTATTTCCCGGCTGGACTTCCAAAGCATACGACGGATTAAAAGAAGGACGCCGCATTGAACTGGACAATAAAGACTATCGGATAACCGAAACCGATTTTCCCAAAAATGTCATCAGTGTAGGAGCTACCGTACGTCAGAGTAATGTGACTTTAACATATGGACAAGACTATGTATCCACCACATTGGAAGGAGTATACCCTAATCATAAGGATGTAGAAAGAGTAAAACCTGCAGGGGGGCGATTTATCAATGACATCGATATCCGTCAACGGCGAAAAGTAATCATTCTTCATACAAAAACCGCAGAAATGCTCTTTAAAAAAGACGCAGACAAAGCTATCGGAAAATTTGTCAACGCCAATGGAGTAGTATATCAAGTGGTAGGCCTTTTTACCGACAAGGGAAGTTTCCAACCTAACGCCTTCATCCCATTCACCACCTTACAACTCATATATAATAAAGGTGACAAGCTGAACAATTTGATATTTATGACACAAGGACTCGATACAGAAGAAAAAAATGAAATCTTTGAAAAGGAGTACCGCAAAGCTATCGGCGTACACCACCGGTTTACAGCTGATGACAAAGGCGCTATCTGGATGTGGAACCGTTTCACCCAATTCCTGCAACAAGAAAAAGGTATGCGCATTCTGACTATAGCCATTTGGGTAATAGGCATATTCACTTTGCTGAGTGGCATCGTAGGTGTAAGTAATATCATGCTGATCACAGTAAAAGAACGGACCCGTGAATTTGGTATCCGCAAAGCGTTGGGTGCCAAACCTATATCTATCTTATGGCTAATCATAGCCGAAAGCGTAACAATTACCACCTTTTTCGGGTATATAGGAATGGTGGCAGGCATTGCTGCCACGGAATACATGAACACAGTGGCAGGAAACCAAACTGTAGACGCAGGCGTTTTCACCGAAACAGTTTTCCTCAATCCCACAGTAGATATCAGTATAGCCATACAAGCAACCATGACATTGGTGATAGCCGGTACACTGGCAGGTTTCTTTCCTGCCCGCAAGGCCGTCATGATCCGACCAATCGAAGCACTTAGAGCAGATTAAAATTATGAGAATAGATTTAGACAGGTGGGAAGAAATATTCATCACCATTACCAGAAACAAGACACGTAGCCTATTGACCGCTTTTGGTGTTTTTTGGGGCATATTCATGCTGGTTGCCCTTATGGGGGGTGGCCAGGGACTACAAGATATGATGTCGGCCAACTTTAAAGGATTCGCCACCAATTCCGTTTTTTTCGGAAGTAATAAAACCAGTGAAGCCTATAAAGGATTTAGAAAAGGACGTTATTGGGATATGGAGTTTAACGATGTGGAACGTATCCGCCAAGCCGTACCGGAAGTAGAAGTTATCACTCCCAATATCAGCCGATGGGGCTCTACTGCTATTTTCGGAGACAAGAAAAGCTCCTGTGCCGTCAGAGGGTTACAACCTGATTATGAAAAGATAGAAGCTCAAAATATTACAATGGGGCGCTTTATCAATGACGTAGACATACTGGAAAGCCGGAAAGTATGCACCATAGGAAAACGAGTATACGACGAACTGTTTCCCCAAGGAGGAAACCCATGCGGACAATATTTGCGTGTGGATGGTATTTACTATCAGATTGTAGGTGTTAGCTTATCAACCAGTAACATGAATATCAATGCAGGAACAGAGGATAGTGTAACTCTTCCATTTACTACCATGCAAAAAGCATACAATTTTGGAAAGCGCATTGATTTAGTCTGTATTACCGTAAAACCGGGTGTGACCGTTACCAGTATAGCTGACAAAATAGAACAAGTAATCAAGAAAGCGCACTATATCCACCCGGACGACAAACAAGCGGTGATCATGGTCAATGCAGAAGCAATGTTCAGCATGATTGACAATCTGTTCACAGGAATCAAAATTTTGGCATGGATGGTAGGTTTGGGAACATTGCTGGCAGGAGCTATCGGAGTAAGCAATATTATGATGGTTACCGTGAAAGAACGTACAACCGAAATCGGCATCCGCCGAGCCATTGGCGCACGCCCTAAAGATATTCTAAACCAAATTCTTTCTGAAAGCATGGTATTGACAACTTTTGCAGGTTGATGGGAATTAGTTTCGGAGTCTTGATCTTACAAGGGCTGGAAATAGGAACGGCAGCTTCGGGTACAGAGGCTCATTTCCAAATCAGCTTCTGGATGGCCGTCGGGGCCTGCATCTTATTGATGGTCCTAGGTATGCTGGCCGGATTGGCACCGGCTTATCGCGCTATGGCCATCAAACCCATTGAGGCTATAAGAGACGAATAAAGCCGTCCGACGTAACGGATAAAGTTTCCATGCAAGAACAAACAAGAATAAAAAATAATAAAACAAACAGATATGAAAAAGTATGTAAAAATTGCACTATTAGTCATCGTTGCACTGATATTCATCGGAACATTTGTATTTCTCTATCAAAATCACAACCCAAAGCCAGCGTGTATACTATATTAAACGCAGAAATCACCGATCTGAAAAAGACCACTGTAGCTACCGGAAAAATAGAACCGCGTGACGAGATTCTGATTAAGCCGCAGATTTCAGGTATCATTGACGAGGTATATAAGGAAGCCGGACAAAAAATAAAGAAAGGAGAAGTGATTGCCAAAGTAAAGGTGATCCCCGAACTGGGACAACTAAACTCGGCAGAAAGCCGTGTAAGACTGGCAGAAATCAATGCCAGACAAGGAGAAACGGACTTTGCCGTATGAAAAAACTGTTCGAAAGCAAACTTATCAGCAGTGAAGAATATGAAAAGAGTGAAGTAGCCGTAAAACAGGCACGTGAAGAATTACAAACAGCCAAAGATAACCTGGAAATAGTCAAAGAAGGTATCACTAAAAACAAGGCTTCATTCAGTAGTACCCTTATCCGATCTACTATTGACGGATTGATTTTGGATGTGCCCGTAAAAGCCGGTAACTCCGTCATAATGAGCAACACATTCAATGACGGAACCACTATCGCCACCGTAGCCAACATGAATGATCTGATTTTCCGAGGCAATATTGATGAAACGGAAGTAGGACGCATACACGAAGCATGCCGGTAAAAATAACTTTAGGAGCCTTACAAAACATGGAATTTGATGCACAACTAGAATATATCTCTCCTAAAGGTGTAGAAGAAAATGGTGCCAACCAATTTGAGATCAAAGCAGCCATCACAGTCCCCGACAGTATTACCATCGTTCCGGATATAGCGCAAATGCGGAAATCGTTCTGGCACGTGCCAGCAAGGTACTGGCAGTACCCGAAAGTACTGTTGAGTTTAAAAACGACTCTACTTTATATACGTATTGACAGATAGTGTACCTTCACAGAAATTCAGCCGTCGTGCCGTTATTACAGGTATGAGTGACGGTATCCAGATTGAAATAAAGAACGGTCTGAATGTCAATGAAAAGTACGCGGAGCAGAAAAGAAATAACAGAATATCATTATGAAGAAACAAATCATTATAGCCTTGGCCACCCTGACTGCATTACCGGCCGTTTCCCAAGAAAAATGGGATTTACGTAAATGCATTGATTATGCTATAGAACACAACCTGAGTATCAAGCAACAGGAAGCTGCAAGAGATCAGAATGCAGTGGATTTGAATACTGCTAAATACAGCCGGCTGCCTAATCTGAACGGTAATGTGGGCCAGTCATTTAACTTCGGCCGTGCCTTGCAGGCAGACAATACGTATGGCGACCGTAATACCAAAAACACCAACTTCTCACTCAGTACCAGTATTCCTTTATTTACAGGATTGCGGATACCGAACAACATCGCTCTCAGCAAACTGAACCTGAAAGCAGCTACAGAAGACTTGAACAAGGCCAAAGAAGATATCAGCATTTCTGTCACCTCTGCCTATCTACAAATTCTTTTTAATGAAGAATTGGCAAAGTAGCTCACAACCAAGTAGAGTTAAGCCGGGAACAGCTGGAATTGAAGAAGCCTATTTCAAAAATGGGAAAGCATCTGAAGCCGAAGTCTATGAAGCCCGCGCACGCGTCGCACAAGACGAAATGTCAGCAGTACAGGCTGACAATAACTATCAGTTAGCTTTGTTAGAACTGAGCCAGCTGTTGGAACTTCCTACTCCTGACGGATTTGGAGTAGTATCTCCCCGTGTAGAGGATGATTTTACTCTGCTTTCACTTCCCGAAGATATCTATGCACAAGCTGTTCTGAACAAACCAAGTATTAAAGCAGCCCAATTTCGTCTGGAAGGTGCGGCCAAAAATATCCGTATTGCCCAAAGTTCCTGGTATCCGCAATTAAACTTCAGTGCAGGTATAGGAACAAACTACTATAATATCTCAGGAGTAGAAAATGCTTCATTCAGCAGCCAGTGGCATCAAAATTTTAATAAATACCTGCAATTCTCACTCAGCATTCCGTTGTTCAACCGTTTTGACACACGAAATAAAGTAAAGAACGCACGCATCCAGCGCACTGCTTTATCATGGAAGTTGGAAGAAAGCAAAAAGGCTCTTTTCAAAGAAATACAGCAAGCATACTATAATGCAGTAGCTGCCGAAAGCAAATACAAAAGCAGTAATACAGCTACGGATGCTTCTGAAGCTTCCTTCCGTCTGATGAGCGAAAAATATGCCAATGGTAAAGCCAACGCTACTGAATACAATGAGGCACGTACAATGGATGAAAGCCGTTTCGGATATGCTTCAAGCAAAATATGACTATCTGTTCCGTACCAAGATTCTGGATTTCTACAAAGGAGTTCCTCTTACTTTGGAATAAATTATTAAGATTCACCACAGATTTTCACAGTCTATTCAGGGACATTCATTAAATATTACAAAATCAGCCAACTAATTCATACACAAAGTATTGCGAATTAGTTGGCTTTTTGTATCTTTAGGTATTCCCCCGAAAATAAGATTTGACGGCCAAAACGGGGGAAA
>ENA-OQHP01000061-OQHP01000061.1-human-gut-metagenome-genome-assembly--contig:-NODE-61-length-32036-cov-2.162525_pt1 | contig 32036 bp, 48 predicted proteins | sample MGYA00242563_ERZ504717 | MGnify/ENA primary metagenome ERZ504717 (study PRJEB26092, sample SAMD00036212) | human gut metagenome | host: Homo sapiens | study: EMG produced TPA metagenomics assembly of... | reverse complement strand
AAAAGAATTCATATTCAGATTTCAAATGAAGTAAATTCTGAGATTGAAAATATGCTGGAGAATGAATTATATATTAATGATTCCCATATAAGAAAAGCTCTGGCAAAGTATAATAAAAACTTGTAATTGATTTTAAGGAGGTAAAAAGCTTGGCAAAAAATGACGTAATAGAAGTAGAAGGCACTGTCCTCGAGAAACTTCCAAATGCTATGTTTTCAGTTGAACTGGAAAATGGACATCAGATTCTTGCCCATATTTCAGGTAAGTTAAGAATGAACTTTATCAGAATAATACCAGGTGACAAAGTTAAAATTGAAATGTCACCATACGATTTGAGTAAAGGACGAATTACCTGGAGAGGTAAATGAAAGGAGAATTCAAATGAAGGTTAGACCATCAGTTAAACCAATGTGTGAAAAATGTAGAGTAATTAAGAGAAAGGGTGCAGTTAGAATTATCTGCGAAAACCCTAAGCATAAGCAGAGACAGGTTGATTTTTTAATATGCCCGGCATCTGTTACTATACAGATTATGGGACAGGCTGGTGACAGCCCTGTGCTTATTTTACGCAAAATAAAAAATATTAAATATTTTTCAAAAAAATGTAAAAAAACACTTGATTTATGAAAACAAGTGTGGTATAGTTAGTATTCGGTAAGTATTTTATTTTAGTGTATACAATATGGTTAGAAAGGGTTAATTGCCCTTAAAGGCCCAAGTACCGTTAGATGGGGAGCGGCTGCCCTTGGTAACAGGTTTTATCCTGTGCTAAAATTAAAATATCATACCGAAATTATTATAAGAAACTGTAATTTTATTACAAGAAAGAGGTGCAAAGAATGGCTCGTATTGCGGGTGTTGATTTACCTAGAGAAAAGCGTATTGAAATCGGCCTTACTTATGTATTCGGTATCGGACGTGCTAAGGCAGACAAGATTTATCTATGACTGGTATTAATCCAGACACTAGAGTTAGAGACCTTACAGATGATGAAGTTGCAAAGATTAGAGAAGCTATCGATGAAACTCATACACTTGTTGAAGGTGATTTAAGAAGAGAAGTTGCTATGAACATCAAGCGACTTATGGAAATCGGTTGTTACAGAGGTATTCGTCACAGAAGAGGTCTTCCATGTAGAGGTCAGAAGACTAAGACAAACGCTAGAACAAGAAAAGGTCCTAGAAGAACTGTTGCGAACAAGAAGAAATAATTAATCAATGTAATTGATTTAAGGAGGTTAATTTAATGGCAAAGACAGTAAAGAAAGCTGCAGGCCGTAGACGTCGTGACAGAAGAGTTGTTGAACGTGGCCAAGCTCATATACAGTCAACTTTAATAATACAATTGTTACTATTACAGATGCTGCTGGTAATGCTTTATCATGGGCAAGTGCTGGCGAATTAGGTTTCAGAGGTTCTAAGAAGTCTACTCCATATGCTGCACAGATGGCTGCTGAAAAGGCTGCAGGTGCTGCTAAGGATTATGGTTTAAAGACTGTTGAAGTATTCGTTAAGGGTCCTGGTTCAGGACGTGAAGCTGCTATCAGAGCTTTACAGACAGTTGGTCTTGACGTTACTATGATTAAGGATGTTACTCCTGTTCCTCACAATGGTTGTAGACCACCTAAGAGAAGAAGAGTTTAATTTTAATACAGTGTAGAATATATTTGTGGAGGTACATTATTAATGGCTAGAGATATGGGTCCTATCATTAAGAGATGCAGATACCTTGGTATTGAACCTAGTGTACTCGGCTCTTCTAAGAAGTTAGGCAATCGTAAAAGAAATATGCGCAAGTTAAGTGAATACGGCGTTCAGTTAAAGGAAAAGCAGAAGGTTAAGTTCATTTACGGCGTACTTGAAAAGCAGTTCAGAAACTACTATAAGAAAGCTGAAAAGATGAACGGCATCGCTGGTGAAAACTTACTTCAGCTTCTTGAAACAAGACTTGACAATGTAGTTTTCAGATTAGGCTATGGTCGTACTAGAAAGGAAGCAAGACAGGTTGTAAGACATAATCTTGTTACTGTAAACGGCAAGAAGGCTAACATCCCATCTATTCAGGTTAAGGTTGGCGATGTAATCGAAATTAAGGAAACTAAGAAGGACCTTGAAAGATTTAAGCAGGTTCTTGAAGTTACTTCAACTCGTATCGTTCCTGAGTGGTTATCTGCTGACCACGATAACCTCAAGGGTAGTGTTGTAACACTTCCAAAGAGAGAACAGTTAGATTTACCTGTAAACGAAACACTTATTGTCGAATTGTACTCTAAGTAATAATTGGCAAAGTATGGCTTTTGGTAAATGTTTTTTAACTATTTTTAAGGAGGTTGGGCTGAGTGTTTGAATTTGAAAAACCTCGTATCGAAATTGCAGAACAGAATGAGACTTACGGTCGCTTTGTAGTAGAGCCTTTAGAAAGAGGCTATGGTACTACTCTTGGTAACTCACTTAGAAGAATTTTACTTTCTTCATTACCTGGTGCTGCTGTAAGCAACGTAAAGATAGATGGCGTTCTTCACGAATTTAGCACTATTCCTGGTGTTAAGGAAGACGTTACTGAAATTATTTTGAATCTTAAAAATCTTGCTATTAAGAACAACAGCGAAAGCATGAGCCAAAAATGGCTTACATCGACGCAAGTGGTGATTGTGAAGTTAAGGCTAGCGATATTAGAGTTGACTCTGATATCGAAATCCTTAACCCAGATTTACACATTGCTACTTTAAGCGGTGGTGCAGACAGCAAGCTTTTTATGGAAATTACCATAACAAAAGGTCGTGGCTATGTAGAAGCCTCTAAAAATAAAAGGGCTGACCAACCCCTTAGAATGATACCTGTAGACTCTCTTTATACTCCAGTTAGAAGAGTAAACTTAAGGTAGAGGATACTCGTGTCGGTCAGATTACTGACTATGATAAACTTACTTTTGAAGTATGGACTGATGGTACTATCTCTCCTGATGATGCAGTAAGTTTAGGTGCTAAGATTTTAAATGAGCATTTGTGCTTATTTGTTGACTTGTCTGACAGTGCTAAAAATGCTGAAATTCTCGTTGAAAAAGAAGTTGGAACTAAGGAAAAGGTTCTTGAACAGAGTATTGAAGAACTTGACCTTTCAGTTCGTTCTTACAACTGTCTTAAGAGAGCTGGTATCAACACTGTTGAAGACTTGGCAAATAAGACTGAAGACGATATGATGAAGGTGCGTAATCTTGGACGCAAGTCTTTAGACGAAGTACTTAAAAAGTTAGAAGAACTTGGATTGAGTTTAAGTCCAAGTGACGATTAAGGAGGATTAAGTTAATGGCTGGATATAGAAAACTTGGTCGTACAGCAAGTCAGCGTAAAGCATTGCTTCGTAACCAGGTAACTAATTTATTATACCATGGCAAGATTCAGACTACTGAAGCTAAGGCTAAGGAAATCAGAAGAATTGCTGAAAAGTTAATCACTCTTGCAGTTAAGGAAAAGGATAACTTCGATGAAGTAACTGTAACAGCAAAGGTTGCTAAGAAGGATTCTGATGGCAAGAGAGTAAAGAACGTTGTAGACGGTAAGAAGGTTACTGTTTTTGATGAAGTTGAAAAGACTATCAAGAAGGATCAGCCTTCAAGACTTAACGCTAGAAGAAAGATGTTAAGCTACTTCTACCCAGTAGTTGAAGCTCCTGTTAACGGCAGAAAGAAGAAGGCTAACACTAAGAACATCGATATGGCTAACCATATGTTCGAAGAAGTTGCTCCTAAGTATGCTGACAGAAATGGTGGCTACACTAGAATGATTAAGATTGGTGCTAGACGCGGTGACGGCGCTGAAGTTGTAATCATTGAATTAGTTTAATTTGATTTTTTGAGAGGATACATTGTATCCTCTCTTTTTTGGCTCTTTTGTCAAGAGCTGGGCAAAAAATATTGATTTTATGTTTTACTTAAGGGAAAAGGGCATAGAAGCGTACTTATGTATATGCTTATAAAAATTGGTGTAGCTGTTTTTAACTACACCGATTTATGATACTTTTAAATTTTGAATTGCATTTTTATCTTCTATATATGGCGTTTACACCGAATTGTGTATATTGACCTATTTTATAATTTTCTACAAATTCTCGGTCAGTTTCCCATTTAGAAATAGCAAGTTCCATTCTAGCCTGTGAACTCCTTTGGTTTATAAAAAAAGTCCAAGTAGCTAATTAATTTCACTTTTTGACATAATTTTATTATCGATAATAACTGCAAGAATTTTTTGTCTACCAGTAGCTGACAATCCTTTTGTTTGTGATGCATTGTATCCATATTGCATAAGTATAGATTCCTTTGCTAAACGAATACCATTTGCATAATTTCCTTTCAGATAACTTTTTTCATCAGTAATTCTACATAAAATTAAACCTTTATTTTTTAGAGCTTGATATGTGGAATTTAATATAAAATATACTTTACATTCATTGCAATAACCAGCAGAAATTTTTATCTGTTCCCTTTTTCCATCATTGTCTATATTTGTCATAGCCACTATATTATCAATTTTATGCTTATTGTGCATACATTTGAAGACATTTGTTCTTACAACAAAATCTTTTAATCCAATTTCTGTCAACATAGGTTTATTTTTATTTGATTTAGAAATAGAATTATTATTTTGGTATTTTAGAATTTTTTGTATATATCTATTTATCCTATTTAAAAAAAATTTTGATTATAGGGGCAATCACGGTTAAATACCGTACATATTTTATTTTTAATTACATGACATCTTATACTTACATTTATTCTGGTAAAATCAGCATAATTTTTATATATTTCTATATCTTTTGTTTATACCATATTTTTACTAGATTTCAATATATTGTCTTTTATGTCTATTAAAGAGGTATATAATTTTTGTTTTACTTCATATTGCTTATGTTCTAGTTCTTGCTTATGCTCTAATATATACTGCTTTTGCTTTTCTATACAATTTTCTATGATACTAACAATTTTATTTATATCATAATCCACATATTTTAATGGTTGATTACAATATAATAATTTATTGTCTGTTTCTTTTTGATTTTCATGTTCGGTATTGACAAATATAATTCAATTTTTTTCCTTTTTTATATATTGAACTGTATTTAATACCATTAGTTTGAATAAATTTACTCCATTTTAAATATGGAAGTTTTTAATTATTTTTTCTTCATGGTTTTTAATACTTTCTTTATGACGTTTTTTTCTTTCTTCATTTTCAATACAAAGTTCAATTTTATTTACAATAATATTAACATTATATTTAACATATTCTAATACTTGGTTGTCACATAATAATCTACTATCTACTATTTCATCATTTTTTGTATATTGAGAATACAAATTAATTCAATCTCTTTTCCATTTCCATCTACTGATGAATATTTTATAATATTATTTTCAGTAGACTTATTCCATTTTAAATATGGAAGTTTTTAATTATTTTTTCTTCAAGTTCTTGTTTGTTTTTTGCTCAAGTTTTTGTTTTATTGATATATGTAAGTAAAGATATCTTATAAGTTGATTTCTTAATTTTTCTCTAATTCTTGCTTTTTCGTTTCGGAAAGTAAAATACTAAATTCAAGATTGCTAATATCATATCTATTTTCTAAATTATTGATTTAAAATTTTTCATAATTATGCTTGCGAAATAGTAAAATAGTTTCATTGTTATATTCATTTATTAAGTCTAATTTCTTCTTTTCAAAAAAGAATTGTGATACTTTGCTTAATGATTGAATATTAGGTGTAAAAAATCTCCCTTAGTGGCATCCCATTGTGATATTTTAATATCAGTACCTTCATTTTCTATACATAAATCAAGAACACAACATTTATCATTAACATCTGTGAATAGTTCTTTCAGTATAATGTCTTTTGTTTGTCTGACAATTTGAGATATATCCATAATAAAAACCTCCTTCGTGCAACGAAATATTCTTTTACATTGATATTGTAATTACCATTCTATAATTTATATAAACAAATTTTTTTAGCTATTATAAGAAAATATAAGTACAATTACAGTATAAAATTCTAGTTGTTTTTATTTATTAATAAGATTATATCATATTTTATATAAAAAAATATAAAAAAAAATATGACATATAAGGATAATATTTTAGTTAAGAGTATTTATGAAGTTAAAAATAAATTTAATAATAGTTTGAATTAAGTAATTTAATAAGATAAAGTAATTGATTTAATAAAATATAGGTTTGATAAATAAATTAAAGAATACAGAAAAACTGACAACCATTAAAAAATAGATGTCAGTAGATTAGTTAATATGTCATTTCTATTACATAGCCTTAGCTATTGTTTCTATTTCATTTTCAGGTTCTGTAAGATTTACAGGATTTAAAATTTCATTTAACTGATTTTCTGAAAGTAAATTTTCACTTAATACTATTTCCTTAACTGTTCTACCTGTTTTAAGTGAAAGTTTAGCTATTTCAGCTGATTTTTTATAGCCAATATAAGGGCAAAGGGCAGTAGAAATACCTACAGAATGTTCAACATAACTTCTACATTCCTTTTCATTAGCTGTAATGCCAGTAACACAGTTATTAGTAAGGGTGTTTACAGCTCCTGTAAGAGTTTCTATTGATTCAAATATATTGTAGAATAAAACTGGTTCAAAGGCGTTTAATTCCATTTGTCCCGCCTCTGCTGCCATTGTAATAGTTGTATCGTGACCAATTACAAGATAGGCTACCTGTGTTACAACCTCCGGAATTACTGGATTTACTTTTCCGGGCATAATTGAAGAACCATTCTGTTTTGCAGGAAGATTAATTTCGTGTAAGCCTGTTCTTGGACCACTTGAAAGAAGTCTTAAATCATTACTGAACTTGGACAAGTTTACAGCACATGTCTTTAAAGCATTTGAACTGATACGAAGCAATCTAAGTTCTGTGTTGCATCAATTAAATCATCAGCCTGTTTAAAGGAAATACCAGTTATAAGTGAAAGATTTTCTACGATATGGTGCAAATACATTGGGCTTGTGTTGATAGCTGTGCCAATAGCTGTACCGCCCATATTTACATATTCTACCTCTTTAATTGCCTCTTTTATTCTAGTTATATCTCTGTTTATAACTTTGGCATATGCGTGAAAAGACTGACCTAAACGCATTGGAACAGCATCCTGTAACTGTGTTCTACCCATTTTTATAATATGGTCAAACTCTTTTGATTTCAAAATTAAAGCACTATATAATTCTTCAAGCTCATTTAATAAATTTGGTATAAGTTTTAATATTGTAAGTTTGCCAGCAGTTGGAATTACATCATTTGTTGATTGTGCCATATTGACATGGTCATTAGGATGAACTACTGTGTAATCTCCCTTAGTACAATCTAAAAGCTCAATGGCTCTGTTTGCTATTACCTCATTTGCATTCATATTTGCTGATGTGCCAGCACCACCTTGAACAGCATCAACTATAAATTGGTCGTGAAATTTACCATTAATAATCTCGTCACAGGCGATAGATATTACATTTGCTATTTTGTAATTTAAAAGACCAGCATGTTCGTTTGTAATAGCAGATGCTTTTTTTATTTGTGCAAGACTGTTTATAAATTCATAGTGCATAGACTTTTTTGTAATATGGAAGTTGTTTTTTGCTCTAAGGCTTTGTACACCATAATAAGCATCTACAGGAATTTCAAGGCTACCAATGGAATCAAATTCAGTTCTAGTTTTCATATATAATTTACCTCCAATAATGTTTGTTTATTTGTCGTTGTTTTATTTGATGTTTGAAATAATAGCACCGTATTAAAAAATTGTAAATATGTTTTGAAATTATCAATAAAATTTATTTTATTAATAGGTTTGACTTTAATAAATGTGTTAAATGATAGTTATACTTAATTTTATTAAGTTTTGGGTTATGTGCTACAGCATAATTGACAAAAATTTGAAATGATTTTTTGTATAATATTTTAACTGTGTCAATTTTGTTGTACTTTTTGTTTTTCAATGTTAAAATCTATCTATAATTTTTATGTAAGGAGTAATTTATGAGCATTTTAACGGTAGAAATATGAGCCATGTTTTGGTGGTAGAGTAATATACGAAGATGTTTCCTTTAAGTTAAATAAAGGGGAGCATGTTGGTTTTATTGGAGCTAATGGCGAAGGTAAATCTACATTTATGAAAATTATCACTAATAAACTTATGCCAGATGAGGGTAAAATCGAATGGGCTAAAAGAGTTCGTGTAGGATATATGGACCAGCACGCCGAACTTAAAAAAGGTCAGACTATAAGAGATGCCTTAAAACTGCATTTGACTATTTATTTGATATTGAAAAGGAAATGAATGACATATATGCAAAAATGGGCGATGAGGGTGCAGATATTGACAAATTAATGGAAAGTGCAGCCGAATTGCAGGATATTCTCGATACAAGTGATTTCTATATGATTGATACTAGAGTTGAGGAAGTTGCAAGAGGTGTAGGTCTTACAGATTTAGGACTTGATTCTGATGTGGATGATTTATCTGGTGGTCAAAGAACTAAAATTCTTCTTGCTAAAATGCTTTTACAAAATCCGGATATATTGCTTTTAGATGAGCCTACAAACTATCTTGATGAAGAACATATTGCTTGGCTTAAAGAGTATTTATTAAAGTATGAAAATGCCTTTATTCTTATTTCTCATGATATGGAATTTTTAAACGATGTTGTAAATATTATTTATCATGTTGAAAATGCCCATATTACCCGTTATGTTGGAGATTATAATGAATTTCTTAGATTATACGAATTAGGCAAAAAACAGCTTGAAGCGGCCTATAATAGACAGCAAAATGAAATTAATTCACTTCAGACTTTTATTGCAAAAAATAAAGCTAGAGTGGCTACAGCCGGTATGGCAAGAGCAAGACAGAAAAAGCTTGATAAAATGGATATTATTGAATTGGCAAAGGAAAACCAAAGCCAGAGTTCAGATTTGTTGCAGGCAGAACTTCCGACAAACTTATTTTTGAAACAAAGGATTTAGTAATAGGCTATGACAAGCCTTTGTCTAAGCCTTTAAATCTTTTGCTTGAAAGAGGACAGAAAGTAGCTGTTGTTGGTTCAAATGGTATTGGTAAAACTACACTTTTAAGAAGCCTTTTAGGAGAAATTAAGCCTATTTCAGGTTCTGTGGAACTTGGTGGTAATCAGCTTATAGGCTATTTTGAACAGGAAATAAAGAGCGATAATACTAATACCTGTATTGATGATGTATGGAATGAATTTCCGTCTTTAAATCAAGGAGAAGTAAGAGGTTTGTTGGCTAAATGTGGTTTAACAACTGACCAAATAGAAAGCAAGGTTTATGTGTTAAGTGGTGGAGAGCAGGCAAAGGTACGACTTTGCAAAATAATGAATAAGGAAACAAATATTCTTGTTCTTGACGAACCTACAAACCACTTAGATGTAGATGCTAAAGACGAATTGAAAAGAGTTTTAAAAGAGTATAAGGGTACTATTTTAATGGTTTGTCACGAACCAGAGTTTTACAAGGATATTTGTACAGAAATTTGGGACGGAAGTAATTTTAAATAAAGCAAAAAAGTTCTCATTAATTTGAGATTTTTATATGTTTCTTTATTAAAATAGAAATTATATATCCTATGATTGTAAACAATATCATTATAGAAGTGTAGTCTATAACAAACTTGAATATATTTTCATTAAAATTCACAAACATAAATTTATTAGTGAGGAAAACATAGGAAAGTATTTTTCTGGAATACAGGGCATATGCACCATAAATAGTAATTAATATAAAATTAATTTTATTATGTGGTTTGTGTTTTTTGGTAAAAATATGCCAAGGTGCATACCCATATGTATAGACACCAGTATAAATCCTAAATGAGAAGCTGACAAGTGTATAAGTCTGCTAATAGCCATTCCAGAGTTTATATTAAGGAATGAAAATGTATATTCAGAAATAATAATACCACTTATCATAAGTAAAATCATTGTTATTAAAAGCAATATATTTATTATGGTACTTAAAATTCTGTATGGTGTATAACTTCCTTTAAATAATTTGCTGTACCATTTTATGTTTAATATATTGTGAATGATAAAAATAATAAATAGTGCAGTTCCGGCATATTCGTGGTATGCTTTGCCAATTAGTTGATATGCCATAAGGGTAATCATCATAATTGGCATAGCAATATTAATTATATTTCTTATAACCTTTTTATTCATAAACTTATATTACACCATTATCTTTCAACCATTGTGTAACTTCGTTTTCTGAATTTTCTACACTACCACCACTTATAGCTAAACCTCCTTTTACCTGTGCATTAGGTAAAAGGGCAGACAAGTCTTTTTCACTTGTACCCATACCGCTACCTTCGTTAGTGCAAATAGGAAGTATAGTCTTGTTTGAAAAATCATATTCTTCTAAGAAAGAGGTAACAGCCATAGGATATGTACCCCACCAGTTGGATAAACTAAAACAACTGTGTCGTAGTCATTTATATTATCAATATGGTTTGTAATAACTGGTCTTTTGTTTCTTTCTTTTCTTCAGATGCTATATTATAGTTTGATTGTAGTCTACAGGGTAACTTTCCTGTGTCTTTATTTCGAATACATCGCTGTTTGTAGCCTTTTGTACATAATCTGCTACAACATGGTAATTTCCATTTACTATACTGGCTGAAGAAATACCGTCAACATTGTTATTTTCAACATTTGATGACCAAGAGAAATATACTGTTAAAACTTATTGTTTGGTGTGCTTTCAGTATTTTCTGTATGTTCAATAGTAGTTGATTTTCAGTTGATGTTTCAGAAGTAGAAGTAATATTTGAGCTACCACAGCCATTTAAAGTGAATGCTATTGCACCTAAAACAAGTAAAACTAATAATCTTTGCATATAATTACACCTCACTTTTTAGAGTTTTCAATCCAGTTCTTAATTTGAGCAGTTGTTGTTGATGAATTACAAGCTAAACCGTCTTTTATTGTTGAATTAGGGAGGGCAGTTTTTAAATCACTTACACTTGAACCTAATCCAGAACCTTTATGAGTTGAAAATGGAATTAAAGTCTTTCCATCTAAATTGTTATTTTCAATGAAAGTAAACATTGCCATAGGCATTGTACCCCACCAAATAGGATAGCCAATGTAAATGGTATCATATTCATCTAAGTTATCAACAGTTATCTTAATTTCAGGTCTTGCTTTTTCAGTTTTTTCTTTCTGAGCAATTTCAACTGTTTCATTATAATCTTCAGGATATGGAGTTACAGTTTCAATTTTTACAATATCGCTACCTGTAATGTCCTTTATTTCATTGGCAATTTTTTCGGTTGTACCAGTTTTTGAAAAATACACTACAAGAGATTTGCTGTCAGATTCAGTTTTTTCAACAGTTGTTGTTTCTGTGCTTTCTTCTACTGTAGTAATCTCTGTAGTAGTTTCCTGCCTGGGTGTAATAGAAATAGTCTTTGTGTCATTATCCCAATTTACATCAAAGCCAAAACTTTCAGCAATAAATCTGGCTGGTAACATTGTTCTGCCGTTTAAAACAACAGGAGCAACATCAAGAATTTGTGCTTTATTATTGAAATAGGCTGTTTTACTGTCTATAGTCATTTCAACTTTGTTTGAACCAAGAGTGATAGTAACGGTTTTTGTATCATTGTTACAATTTACATTTCCACCCATAGCCTCACTTACACCTCTGACAGGTATTAGTGTTCTGCCGTCAATAATAACGGGGGCGGTATCAATAGTAACGCTACGGCTACCAATGTTAATAGTATTACTATCTACTTGTAATGTAATTGCTGTGCCAACAGCAAATACAGTAGTTAGTGTATTAAGAATTAAAAGTAAAGATAATAGAATAGATATAAATTTTCTCATAAAATTCCTCCCTTTATATAAAATGGAAACAATGTATACTCTATTACAAGGGGAAAGATGTTTTATAGTAAATTTTAAAAGTATACAAAAGTTTCCATTTTAAACTAGATTAATTATTTTCTGTTTCGTAAACAGAATTTATTACTGCAACTGCGTTCAATGTTCTTGGGTAGCCTATGTATGGCATACAAACAGTTATTACTTCAAGCATATAATCCTTTGTTTTGCCTAAATTTTTGTTGCCGTTAGTGTGAGCGGTAAGTTGTGATTTACAGCCACCTAAGGTTGCAATACAAACAAAAGTCAAAGTTCGTGTTGTTCAAGAGTAAGACCGTTTCTTGTATAGAAATCGCCAAAGCAGTAATCAGGTAAATAACTTCCACCTAATCTTACTTCATCTTCAGCTGGCTTATTGAAGTTTAAAGCTCCAAAAATATCAGTCTGTGCTTCTCTGCCTTTATCCCAACGATTTTCTTCGGTTACAGTACCTTGACCAGTTGGAATAGCAAGTCCTTTTTCTTTAAATACTTCATTGATTACATTTACAGATTCAAGGGCTTTAGCTGCACCAACATAAGGAGTACAATGGTATACAGCTTCTGTAATTTCTACTGGAGTTAAACCGGCATTTAATGCAGAATAAACGTGAGTTTTTAAAAGTGTGTTTGTTCCTAAAGTTGTAAGAGCTACAAGAGATATTAATTCTCTGTCTTTATCAGTAAGCTGACCCTGTTGATAAATTTCACCATATACAAGGTTATTTACAATATTGTATAAATCTGAATTGGCAATATTTTCTGGAATTTTACTATCTTTGTAAGTTTATTAAATTTTTCAACTGCTAATTTTTCTCTTTCTGACATATTATTGTCCTCCTCTTTTTGAATTGTTTCATAATTTGTACCATTTTTTGTTTCTGTTGACTTACTATGTCCTTTGCAAAAAGTAGAAAAGGGCATAGATGTAATTAATAATAACATAGATAATGTAATGCAGAGCGTTTTTTCATAGCTTACATCCTCGTTAATAATTACTATAATTTCTTCTTAATATAATGATACAACTTGGAGTTAGCTATAAGTCAATAGTAAAATTTGTGAATTTTTTTAAAACAATAAAAATTAATTTGCTAAACAGTATAATGCTGATGGTGGAGATTGTACAGTTGTAGATTTACCTAAGGAAGGTATTACTGGTAATAGCCACTTTATGTTCCAAGAAAAGAACAACAAAGAAATAGCTGACCATATTGAAAAATGGCTTTCTGAAAGAGGATTGAACTAGGAACTATGGTAAATAGGTATGAAATTTATATATTATCTTAGGTACGGGTTTAAAATATAATTATGTTTTATAAATATTTTATTGAATTTTTTAAATTAAAAACATACTTGACAATATAAAAAAGACTGCTATAATTGAATACGAAAGGGGCTAAATAAATTAATTAACTTCTTTCTTTGAAAAGAAGGCGTTTTTTATCCGACAAGCGGCTTGTATAAGCTTTTATTGTCATTTTTTTTTCAATGCGTTCTTTGTATAGGGAACGAACGATAAAAAACAATGCCTGACAATATTGTATATAAAAAAGACTTTAGAAGTATTGCACTTGTAAAGCGAGTCCTGAATTAAGTTGGGCTTTTGAACAGACAAAATGTGGCACCCAGAAAAGTGCCACATTTTGCGTTTATAATAATTTTTCTAATTCCTTTACCTGTTCATCAGTTGTAGCCCAGCTTGTAGCAAACCGTATAACTGTATTATTTTCATCATACTTTTCCCAAAATCCATAAGACAATTTGCCTTCAAATTCTTTTAATTTTTTATTATCCATAATAACAAATTGCTGGTTAGTAGGGCTATCTATATAAATTTTGTAGCCTTTTGAAATTAAAATGTTCTTTATTTTCATAGCTTGATTAATTGCATTTTTACATATTTTGAAATAAAGGTCATCAGTAAAAAGTGTGTCAAACTGAATACCTAGCAACCAACCTTTAGCCAAAAGTCCACCATTTGTTTTATTGTTGTAAAGAAATGAGGAACTTCATATTGCTGAAAACAACAGCTTCGCCAAACATTGCCCCTGTTTTTGTACCACCTATATAAAATACATTACAAAGTTTTGCAATATCCTTTAATGTTACATCAGTATTTTCAGCACAAAGCCCATAGCCTAATCTAGCACCGTCTAAATAAGTTTTATATTATATTCGTCACAGATGTTTCGTATCTGTTCCAATTCATTTTTTGTATAAAGAGTTCCATATTCAGTAGGGTGTGAAATATAGACCATACCTGGGTAAACCATATGCTCACGATTACCATCTGTATGGTATGTATTAAGGTAGTTATCTAAAACAGTAGGATTGATTTTACCATTAGTGTGAGGTATAGTGAGAACTTTGTGGCCATTTGTTTCAATAGCTCCGGCCTCGTGAACAGAAACATGACCAGTATCAGCAGAAACAACACCCTCGTAATTTCTTAAAATGCCTTTTATTACTGTGGCATTTGTCTGAGTACCACCTACTAAAAAGAATATTTCAGCATCTTCTGACAAACCACAGGCTTTTCTTATTTTCTCTTTTGCAGATTGACAGTATATATCTGTACCATATCCACTATTTTTATCTAAGTTTATAGATGAAATTTTTTCTAAAATCTATGGAGCACAACTCTCCATATAGTCACTATCAAAATTAATCATAATACAACATTCCTTTAATGTGTCTTTTTATCAACATATTCGTTTTTGTATTTAGATACAGCAATTATTTGAGTTTTATATAAGCTGTAATAACCTGAGAGCATATAACTTATAGCTATAGCTAATAGGAAGTAGAGTATAGGGGCTTTGCCGAAAAGCTCAAGGGCTATTAAAAGAGAGGCAATAGGGCAATTTGTAACACCACAGAATACGGAAACCATACCTATAGCAGCACCTAAAGATGAAGATAAGCCTAAAACAGGTGCAATAACACAACCAAATGTAGCACCAACAAAGAATGAAGGAATGATTTCACCACCCTTATATCCACAAGCCAGAGTTATAGCTGTGAAAAGCATTTTCCAAAAGAAGTCTGAGTTGCGAGCTGTACCACCTATAGCAGATGTAATAACTTCAATACCTGTACCACTGTAGCGAGTAGTACCTAAAATTAAAGTAATACATAAAATTACTGTACCACCGAAAAATACTCTTTCATAAGGGTTAGAGGAAAATGTTTTAAATACTTTACCAAAGCTGTGTAACATAATACAGAATATAACACTAATACCAGCACAAAGACAAGCAAGTAATATTGTCTTTCCACCTGTAAGTAAATTAAATTCTGTAATCCCCTTTATAAGATAATTAGGGGTTTCACACCCTAAGGATTTTCCTATAGAACTTGCTACTAAAGAAGAAATAGTGCAGGGAACTAAGGCAGAGTATTGCATAATACCGACACTACCAACTTCTATAGAAAATATAGCAGCAGCAACAGGTGTGCCGAATATAGCAGAAAAGGCAGCACTCATACCACTCATTATGAAAACTTTTTTGTCTTTAGAGTCTAATTTAAACCAATTTCCAAGATAATTTCCTATACTACCACCAATCTGTAAAGCTGCTCCCTCACGACCAGCTGAACCACCAAACATCTGTGTAAGGACTGTACTTATAAAAATAAGTGGAGCCATTCTAAGAGGTACATGTTCGTCAGAATTAATAGAAGACAGAACAAGGTTCGTACCTTTATCTTGAGCGTTCGAAAATTTATTGTAGAGATATACAATTAAAAGACCCACAATAGGTAAGAAAATAGCAATACCTACATTGGTTTCACGAAGTGTGACTGCCTCTGTAAGACAAAAATTAAATGCAGCGGCTACAAGTCCTAGTATAACACCTGTAACTGATGCAAATATAATCCAACGCAATAATCGCCATATTCTGTTAAATATATGTTTAAAAAATGCTTTTATAAATTTCATTTTAATACCCTTATCCTAAAATTATGGGTGAACTATTGTCCACCCATAAAATATTAATCATTATTTTGTTGTTTAATAACTACGCCACCGTTGCCAAAGTTTGTATTTGGCTTAACGGCTTCAATATTAGAAAGTACCCAATCAAATTCCCCAGTAGTGATTATGAAACCACAGTATTCACATTTTCCAGAGCTTGTAACACTTGTAGGAGCACCACAATGAGGACAAGCAACTGTTGATTTACCACTTTTAACAGGGTCAGTTAATACGCCGACTTTTCTCATAAATGTGTAAATATATTGTAAATGATATTCAGTATTTGGGTTGCCTTGAAGTACCTTGCCAGTTTTTTCATCTTTGATATAATCAGTCATACGAGCCTGAATATAGACATGCATAAATTCATATTGACTATCTCTATAGTATTTGAATAAATATGCCTGATTGACATTTATTCTATCAAGAACATTTATTTTGCCATTTTCTATGTACTGTTTTATCAATTCTGTATGCTGTTTATAAAGTTCTTCTTTTTCAAAAGGACGAACTTTTTCAAAATCTCTTTCAGACCAAGCATTTTGTAATGTTATAAATACTTCTTTTACCCAACCTATAAATTTTTCACTTGAGAAATTTGGGTCAGTCCTTGTAATAGCGTTTACTATTTCATCTGTGTGGTTTTGTATTGTTGGGACAACACCAGTAGTAGGAGATGATTTTTGCTATTCTTTGTTTTTAAATAGGAAATAAAAAGTACAACACCTATAACAATAATAGTAAGTATTATGTCAGACCCAGTTATGTCGCTGTCATCTGAATCACTATAGTAGTAATAGCTACCACCATAGTTACCACCACTACTGTAGCCACCGTCATAGCCTCCACTATAGCTACTGCCACCACTACTACCACTACTGTAGTCATTAAAATTGCCTAAGTCAGCAAAGGCATTAAGCTTTAATCCCATCACTATGGCTACAAGACAAAGCAGTATAACAAATAAATTTCGTTTTTTCATAGGCTGTTACCTCCTATTGACGAGGTTTGCCACAGTTAGAACAGAAGTTTCCTGTATTTTCAGAACCACATTCACAAGTCCAACTTCTAGCTTTGCCACAATTGGAACAGAAATTACCATTATTAGTTTGACCGCAGCTACAAGTCCAAGGAGTAGGGGTATTGTTTTGTGTATTCTGTTGAGATTGACCCATTTTCATAAGGTCTTGAACATTTGCACCACCGGCATTCTGAGCCATACCCATACCCATAAAGGCATTTACCGCACCGTTGGTGTTTTTAGCTGCACTTTCCATAGCATTTGCTTGAGCAGTACCTAATCTAGCACCAAGAAGTGATGGGTCAGAAAATGCTCTTGCCTCCTGCATACGAGAAATTTTTTCAGCACTTTCACCATCAACTGTAATTGATGCAAAAGCTACAGAAACAATGGAAATTCCTCTTAATTCATTCCAATCAGCTGTAAGTTCTGTATTTAATTCATTGGCAATTTCCTTAGTATAAAGAGGTAATTGGTCGTAGGCTATACCCTTTAAAGCAATTCTGCCCAATGCCGGCTGTAATGAGCTTTGAATCTCTGTTTTGAGCTGTTCATCTATAGATATTTTTTTGTAAACATCAGCTACATTTGCACATACATTAGTGTAGAACATAACAGGATTTGTAATTCTGTAAGAGTATGTTCCATAGCCTTGAATTTTAATAGTGAAGTTAAACTCACTATCTCTGAAAGGGACATCGCCTATGCCAATTTTGTTATTCATTATTTCCTTAGTGTTAATGAAATAAACTCTTTGGTCATTTTCAGGCTGACCACCGAATGTAAATCTTTTACCTACCTTTGCAAAAGACTCTTTAAGTCCGGAAAAACCACTATCAAAAAGAGAAGGTTCTGTTCCTGTGTCATAAGTATAAGCACCAGCTTCAGTAGTAAAATCAACAATTTTGCCGTTTTCAACAATGAGCATACATTGACCTTCATTTACAGCAATCTTACTTCCGTTAGTAATAATATTGTCACTTCTCTTAGTGTTTGATGAGCCTTTGTTTATGCGAACCTCACCTTTAGCCATAAGAGTGTCACCGTCAAGAGCATCGCAATAGATATATTCTTTCCATTGGTCAGCAAGTACAGTTCCAATTGATGAAAAAGCTGCTTTTATTAATCCCATAATAGAACCTCCTTTATAAATTTAATATAGCCTAAATTGTAAATATTATAAATTGATGAAATATTCCATAATCTTAGGACCGTTTTCGATGAAGATACCAGATTCCTTAGCACCTTCTTCAGAATATGTACCACCTGCTGCTGGAGTACTCTTTTTGTAAATCATAAATGGTACAGGGTCATTTGTATGTGTCATTAAATCAAGAGGAGTAGGGTGGTCAGGTAAAATCATAACCTTGTAATCATCGTACTGTTCAAGAGCATTGAGAACAGGTCCAAGAATTTTTTCGTCAATTAATTCAAGAGACTTAACCTTGTTTTCGATTTCGTGTCTGTGACCACATTCGTCTGGAGCTTCAACATGAATGTATACGAAATCCTGACCCTTTGCAAGCTCGTCAATAGCTGCCTGAGCCTTACCTTCAAAATTAGTATCAATATAACCAGTTGCACCGTCAACATGAACAACATTCATACCGGCAAATTTACCAATACCCTTTAATAAGTCAACAGCACTAATCATAGAGCCTTTAAGACCGTATTTCTGTTCAAATGGAGAAAGACTAGCCTTAACACCCTCGCCCCAAAGCCACATAGAGTTAGCTGGACGAAGACCCTTTTCAACTCTTGCCTTGTTAATAGGGTGGTCCTTTAATAAATCATAACTTTTAACCATCATATCGTAAAGTTTTTTAGCATTTGGTGCAGTTGGAATATATTCCTTAATTGGCTTACCAGTAATGTCATGAGGTGGAGTAAGAGTACCAACTTCAAGAGTACCATTATTCCAAATAAGACAATGTCTGTAGCTTACACCAGAGTAAAGCTGGAATTCTTCATTGTTGAAGTGTTCACATAAGTAGTCAATAAGAACTTTTGCTTCTTCTGTTGAAATATCGCCAGCACAGTAGTCAATAATAGTCTTGTCTTCGTAATTTGGTTCATCAGAAAGAGTAACAAGATTACAACGGAAGGAAACATCAGTTGGCTTCATATCAATACCGATACTTCCAGCCTCTAATGGAGAACGGCCTGTATAACAAACCTGTGGGTCATAACCCATAACAGAAAGGTTAGCAACATCGCTACCAGGCTTTAAATTGTCAGCAACTGTCTTTACCTTACCAATAACAGCAGTTTTAGCAAGTTTATCCATATTAGGAGTTTTAGAAACTTCTAACGGAGTTTTGTTGCCAAGTTCTTTTACAGGATAATCTGCACAACCATCGCATAATAATACTACATATTTCATAGGTAATAGAACCTTCTTTCTTAAAAGTTAAATTTTTTCTTAATTATATCACAGTAAAAAAGCAATAACAACAGAAAATATAATATTTTAAATTAAATGAAAATATGTTATAATTACAGAACGAAAAAAACAAAATTGGAGGTTATATACAATGAAAGTATTATTAATGAATGGTAGTCCAAATGAAAAGGGTTGTACTTATACAGCATTATCAGAAGTAGCAAAAAGCTTAAATTCTTTGGGTATTGATACTGAAATTTACTATGTTGGCGAAGATGTTTCAAAGGAAACTCTTTTAAAGGTAAAGGATATGTGTGCTGAAAGTGATGGTTTTGTAATTGGTTCTCCAGTTTACTATGCTTCTGCAACAGGTAGCCTTACTCATTTCCTTGACAAGATTTTTGGTGTAGCTGGTAAGGATTTAGCTTATAAGCCAGGTGCAACTGTTGTTAGTTGCAGACGAGGTGGTGCATCATCAACTTTTGAACAGATAAACAAGTATTTTACAATTAACAATATGCCTGTTGTATCTTCAAACTACTGGAATATGGTACATGGTAACACACCAGCTGAAGTAGTTCAGGACGAAGAAGGTATGCAGACTTGTAGAGAGCTTGGCAAAAATATGGCTTGGCTTTTAAAGTGTATTGAAGCTGGTAAAAATAACGGTATCGAAAAGCCAGTTGCTGAAGCAAAAGTTAAAACAAATTACATTAGATAAGCACAAAACAGTTTTTTCATAAGTATAATACAATATATAATTCCATTCGGAGGATTGTTGTATGAAAAATTGCCTCTTTCCTGTGTACCTATTGGTGCAGTTGGTTTTGTAGATTGTGTCGCAGATATTAGTAGTAAAAAACGCCTAGTAGAAATGGGTTTTACTAAAAAGGCAAGAGTAATTCCTCTCCATATTAGTCCAGGGGGCGACCCTGTAGCATACTTTGTGAAAGGTGTGGTTATAGCAGTCAGACACGAAGATGCTGAAAATATTTTGGTTACTATAGGGGAGGAATAATTATGGATAAAAAGAAAACCATAGTCCTTGTAGGTAATCCAAATACAGGAAAGAGTACAATTTTTAATGCCCTTACGGGAATGCACCAGCATACTGGAAATTGGAACGGCAAGACAGTAGACTGTGCTGAGGGAGATTTTGTATATAAGGATACGGAATTTAAAATTGTAGATTTACCTGGCATTTATTCTACTAATCCAGTTTCAAAAGACGAAAAATGTGCTGTGGAATATCTAAAAAATGAACACATTGATGTGGTAGTTGTTGTGCTTGATGCAACTTGCCTTGAAAGAAGTTTGCCTTTGGTTTTTCAAGTGGCACAAATAAAAAGTAATGTTGTAATTTGTGTCAATCTCTTAGACGAGGCAGAGAAAAAGGGCGTTTGCATTAATACAGATGTTATGGAAAAGATATTTGATTTGCCTGTTATTCCAATGAAAGCCAGAAAAGGTATTGGTATAAATGAACTTAAAGAGGCTGTTTATATATCTGATAAAAAAGAAATTTACAGTTGCCCTATAACTCCAGAAGAAGTGTATACGCAGAGTGTTAAGGATTGCAGGGATTTTCGTGACAATATTGACAGAAAAATTGACAATATTGTAATGAGTAGAAAATACGGAATACCTATTATGCTTTTACTTATGGCGTTGTTATTATGGATAACTGTTGTAGGAGCAAATTATCCATCGGCTGTCCTTGCTGAAATTTTCTCTATTATGGAAAATGATTTAATGGATATGACAGCAGGTCATAATTTGATAAGAGGAATTTTTGTAGAGGGAATGTTCAGAACTCTTAGCTGGGTTGTAGCAGTAATGTTGCCACCTATGGCAATATTTTTTCCACTTTTTACATTTCTTGAAGATTTTGGCTATTTGCCTAGAATGGCTTTTAATTTGGATAATATTTTTAAGAAAGCAAAATCCCATGGAAAAATGGTTCTTACTATGTGTATGGGTTTAGGCTGTAATGCAGCAGGTGTTATTTCTGCCAGAATTATAGATTCTCCAAGGGAAAGGCTGTTGGCAATAGTTACAAATAATTTTGTACCTTGTAATGGTAGATTTGCGTCAATAATAATATTGGCAAGTGTCTTTGTAGGTGGAAAGTTGATTACATTAAAATCAGCTTTGGCTGTTCTTTTATCCGTAATATTAGCTTTTTTTATTACATTGATTGTTTCATATGTATTGGGTAGCACAGTTTTAAAAAAAGACAACAGCTCTTTTGTATTGGAATTGCCACCTTATAGAAAGCCGAACCTATGGAGTATTATTGTAAGAAGTGTAAGAGAGAAAATACTTTTTGTGTTAGGTAGAGCTGTAGTTGTTTCTGCTCCGGCCGGCATATTAATATGGATTTTGCAATCTTAATGTAAATGGAATTAGTGTTTTAGCCCACATAGCAAATTTTCTAAATCCGTTAGGTCAACTTATGGGATTAGACGGCTATATTTTAACTGGTTTTATATTGGGAATACCGGCTAATGAAATAGTTTTGCCTATTATAATTATGTGCTATACAGGTGGAAGTGGACTGATTTCTATTGAAAATATAGCTGATATACAATCAATTTTTGTGCAAATGGTTGGACTTTTATTACAGCTATATGTACAGCATTGTTTTTATTAACCATTTCCCTTGTGCTACTACACTGTGGACAATTAAAAAAGAAACAGGAAGTATAAAATGGACAGTTTTTTCAGCATTACTGCCTACAGTTGTTGGTGTTGTGCTATGTATCGTAGTAAATTTTGTTTTAAAAACAATATGTGGAATAATATAGAAAATGGATTTGACCTCTAAACAAAATTGTTTAGGGGATTTTTTGTTTAAAATCTAAATAGAAATCCAAATTTTGAAACTTGACTTACGAACAAATGTTCTATATAATATTTATATAAAAACTATTTTGAGGAGGGTAAGCAAGTGGAGAATAAAATATATGGTTGCATAGATTTAAAAAGTTTTTATGCTTCTGTGGAATGTGCTGAAAGAGGATTAGACCCATTTAAAACTAACCTTGTTGTTGCTGACCATTCTCGTGGCAGTGGGGGAATATGTCTGGCTATTAGCCTGCTATGAAAAATTTGGGTATAAAAAACAGATGTAGACTTTTTGAAATTCCTAAAAATGTGAAATATATTACAGCCTTGCCTAGAATGAAAAAATATATGGAATATTCAGCGAATATATATTCTATTTATTTAAAATATATGAGTAAGGAAGATATTTATATATACTCTATAGACGAATGTTTTTTCGATTTTACACCTTATTTATCCAGTTATGGAAAAACACCAAGAGAATTTGCTGTTATGCTTATGGAAGTTGTTATGAAAAATACTGGAGTTTGTGCCACAGCTGGAATAGGTACAAATTTGTTTTTGGCAAAAGTGGCTTTGGATATAACAGCAAAACACGTTTCAGACAATATAGGTTTTCTTGATGAAAATGAGTTTAAGAAAACTATATGGCACCATAGACCAATTACAGATATATGGAACATAGGCAAAGGAATTGCAAAGCGACTTGAAAAATATGGTGTTCAGGATTTATACGGTGTTGCACATATGGATGAAAGCATTTTGTATAAGGAATTTGGAGCAAATGCAGAATTTTTAATAGACCATTCTAAGGGATATGAACCCTGTACCATAAAAGAAATTCACGATTATAAGCCTAAAACAGAATCTATATCAAATGGACAAATTTTATTTAATGATTACAATTTTGATGATGCATTAATTGTACTTTATGAAATGGTGGACCAGTTGGTATTGGAATTTAACTCAAAGAAAATCAAAGACGAATTCAATATCATTGTATGTAAGGTATTCAAAGGAGTGTACAGCCTCTACAGGTGGTACAAGGAAGTTGAATTTTAGAAGTAGTTCCTATAGTAAAATATTATCAGAGTTTGAAAAACTTTACAGAGAAACTACAAAGAAAATTATCCTATTAGACAAATAAATGTAGGACTTAACAATATTGAAGAAGATGAATTTCAACAGCTTGATTTATTTGGAAAAGTAGATGATGACAAGGAGATAAAGGTACAAAAAGGCATTATTGAAATTAAGAATAAATTTGGTAAAAATGCGGTTTTGAGGTGCTCTAGCCTTCAGGATAAGGCTACAGCCAGAATAAGAAATAAACTTGTGGGAGGACACAACGGTGAGTGATAGAGCAAGACAGTTTATGCCTTTTTCGCCTTTAAAAGGCTATTATGATTTAATTGAAAAATGTGAGAGGATAAAAGAGCCAAAAATAGAATTAACTGAGGATATGTTAGAAATAATATCTCAAAAATTAAATAAGATAGAAAAAGGCATTATGATAAAAGTGAAATATTATGATGTTGACAGTTATGTGGAAATAGAGGGAATGATTTCAAATATAGATAAGATATACAACAATTTAACAGTAATAAAAACTGTAATTAAATTTGAAGATATTTATGACATTTCTTTTGTGTAAGGAGTATAAACAGTGGTTTATACTCTTTTTTTGATAGCTTGTTTTGGTGCGTAAGTTACATAATTTTGTTGACAGTGAGAACATATATGGTAAAATTAAGTAAAGAGAGTGTAATAGAATTGGGGTGTTACTATGAATAGAGAAAATATGATTAATATTTTAGAAAAAGTGTCTAACAAAAATGACCTTTGTTATATTAGTAGTAAAACAAAATATTCTTTGGAATTATCCTATGCAATAAAGTATAATGAAAAATTTTGATGGTTGCTGATACTTGTGATTATGAGTATGACGGATATATAATAATTAAATGGGAAAATATTGAAGAAATAGAGTATAATAAACGGGCAATATTTGAAAGTAAAATAATAAAAAATGAAAATGGTAAACCAGATATAGAAAATGTAATAGACATAAAATTAGATAGTTACAAAACAATATTTAATCATTTTTTGAATAAGAATGAAAATATAACTATATATTGTGATAGTTGTTCTGAAAAATATGTAGATGAAGATACAACTACTGCTTTAAATATAGGTAAAATAATAGAAATTAAAGATGATTATATAGTATTTAAAAGATTTGATGGAGTAGGAAAGTGGTATCCGGAAAATAAAATATATTATAGTGATATTTCAGAAATTTTGTTTGGGGATAGGTATACTAGAATTATGTCAAAGTATACTCATAATTGAAAAGGGGTGTTGGTATGATAAATAAGGAGTTATTGGACAAAATTATTAGGAAATCTGACATCTGTAAATTTGAATGTATCTTTGATGATATAAGTGGAGTACCTGTAAAATACAATGAAAATATATAATGGTAAACATATACGAAGATTTTCAATTTGACGGCTTCTGTATATTTGATATAACAGAAATTGAAAATATATGTTATGATGAAACATACGAATTTATAAACCATATATGCAAAGAAGAAAAAATATATCCACCTAAGGTAGAAAATATTAATATTGAAAATTTCACTAATGTGTTTAATTATTTTAAAAATAATGAAGAAGATATTATAGTCGAATGTGGTGGATATGATGACGAAGACTATAGCTTTTCCATTGGTAAAGTGGAAAAGTTACAGAGGAGTACATAGAAATTAAATACTTTGATTATATGGCTAAATGGGATGAAGATGAACTTGATAGGGTTTATTATGATGATATTTCAGTTGTATCTTTTGGGAAAAGGTATATTAAATATATGTCAAAATATACCCATTAATTAAAGAGGTGGTTTTATTGAAAAACTTGTTGAATAAAGTTATGATACTTGCAGTTGTTGTAGCGATTGTGGTTGGAGGTATTGTTTTTCAAAATAGAAAAAGTTTAGCTTATGCAAATAGTAGAATAGTACCTATTGGTGACAGCATTTTTTATAATGACTACAATATGTTTTTAAGAGAAGTGCCTATTAAAGGACACAGAGGTGCTATCATTTATAAAAGAGTAAAATTAATGGGTGGCGATGGAAAATATATTTGTGCTAAGGATAATAATAAAAATGTTTATATATTTAATGTAAAAAATACAGAAAAATATAAAGTTAAGAAATATCGACGCAGCAGATATGGATATATATAACAATAAAATTTATTATGCCAATAAAAGTGATGGAAATAAGATTTACAGCATTTGTTTTAATGGAAAAGAAAATATAAAAGTAAGCGATGCGACTACTTCTCATTTGAGGGTCACTAATAATCATATATATTTTGAAAACAATAGAGATAACATATATTCATTGTCACTATTGACTAAGGAAATTAAAAATGTGTACGAAGGTAGTAACTGCTATTTCTTTGAAACTGATGGCAAATATATTTATTTAAGTGATTATCAGAATGATAATACAATTTTAAAATTAGATGCCCATACTTTTGAAGAAAAAGGTAGAATAAATATAAGAACAGTTAATTTCTGTATTTATAATGGAAGTTTGTGCTATATTCCATTTGTTGATGAAGATGATATAGGGGATAATTATAAAGATTATTCTCATATATATAATGAAGAAGGTCAAATTATTTTATAAAAATAAGGCTGTCGATTTGTGTAAATATAATCGACAGCCAAAATTACTTTTTAGGGGATAATTATGCTCCTAAACTCTGTTTTTATGATGAGTATTAAAGGCTTCAAGGCAATTATCAGCAGAGGCAGTATTTATAAGTCTATTTATTACACCTTTTTTCCATACTGTGTCGGTATTAGTACGAGATAACATACAGGCACATTCAAAAATTCGTAAACGCACGAAATCATCTACTTTATTCCATTCGGTATCAGGAAGTGTAAATTCTGTTTCGTAACCTTTTCTGAAAGGTTCTAAATAGCTAAAGAACAAGTCATTTCTGTTGTTTTCCAAAGGAGTTTCCGGGTCAACTATAAATGAAAATATGGCTGTAGCTATATCTGACATATAGTAGCCATAACAACAATTATCAAAATTAAATGCTTTTGCATTATCCCATTCTATCAATATATTGTTAACCTGAAAATCCCCATGTATCATACCAAATGTTTCCGGAACTTCTGGATAGGATTTTATTTTTTCAATTCTTGTATGGAGTTTAGATAATATTTCAGAAGAAACATAGTCTTTTAAATATGAAAAGTCAAAAGAATTTTTTTCATACCACTTACATCTATTGAATTTTAGACCTTCTTTTTGTTCCTTATAGCTTATAGAATGTATTTTGCCCAACAATTTGCCAACAATGTAAAAATATTGGTCATCTCTGTTTTCAGCATTGGCTTTTTCGCCATGTATTAACTTAAATTGTGATACACAATATTCATTATCATCTATTGAAAATTCTTCGGCTATAGAATTTGTAAGAGAAGGAATGATATAAGTAATATCAGATATGTATTTTCTTAAATCATCTAACCATTCCATTTCGTGTTTAATATCTGAAATCTTTCTTTTAGCATTAGCAGAAACCCTAATAACTGATGGTTTTAAACCATTGAATAAAAATGTGTAATTTCGTGAACTGAAATGACATTCAGCATTTGCAATATCTCTGCCATAAAGTTCTTTAATCTTTTTTCTAAAAAGTTCTTTGTCTGGAATATTTATTTCTTTGTATTTCATAATATCACCTTTATTTCCTAAAATGTTATTAATAAGGATTTAATGTTAAAAATGAAGTGTTATAAAATGTGGTAGAAAATTATTTCCAAGTTCGAATAAAATTAATTTTTTAGATTATAAATTAAGACCCCTTAAAAAGTTGATAATTAATTAAATCCTTACCTACTTATATTATATAATAAAAAACAACAAAATTTCCATATCTTTTTACTCAAAAATTATCCCATAATTCGACAAAATAATCCATTTTATTGTAAAATAATAAAACGAATTTTGAATAATATGAATAAAAAATGAAAATAAAAAACAAAAAATATATAAAAGAATTTAATAAAAATTCCCACCAAATAAATTTTTGGTGGGAAAATGGTGGGAAAAAGTAAAATATTAAAGTTGAATTAATTAATAAAATCAGTCTGTAACCTTACTTAAAAGCACTACCGTCTCCACATGGTAAGTTCTAGGGAACATATCTACACTACAGATTTTTCTTACCTTATAGCCACCCTCCTCAAAGAGGAGTAAATCTTTAGCGAGGGAACTAGCTTTACAGCTAACATAAACAAGGGTTTCTGCATCAAATTTTATTATTTTTTCAATAGCTTTTGGATTAATGCCTTCTCTTGGTGGGTCAAGAATTATTGTGTCAGGTTTATCCTCCAACTGGTCAACCATATTAAGAACATCGCCAGCAATAAATTCACAATTTTTAATACCATTAAGTTCAGTATTTATTTTTGCAGCTTCTACAGCTTCTTCTACAATTTCAATACCAATAACTTTTTTAGCATTTTCGCTTAACAACTGTGTTATAGTACCAGTACCACAGTACAAGTCAAAAATAACCTTATCATTACTTGTGCCAGCAATTCCTTTACAGTAGAGTAGAGAACTTCTGCTCCAGCTGAATTTGTCTGAAGAATGAAAATGTTGAAATTTTGAAATTAAGACCAAGGCATTTATCCATAATAAAGTCCTGACCATAAAGTATATTCATCTCGTCAGCCTTTACAACATCAGCAACACCGTCATTTACAATATGGCTTATGCCAACGATTTTACCCTCTAATTCTAAGGCAAGAAGATTATCAACTAAAGGCTTTAAATCTGTTTTTAATTCAGATGTAGTTACTAAGTTAATAATCATTTCGCCTGTAAAATGTCCTCGTCTTACAAGCAAGTGTCTTAAAGAACCTGTATGTCTCATTCTGTGGTAGAACTGTTCATCTGTACCTCTGAAGTATTCCAAAACAGTAGAAAGGGCTTTGCAAATATCTTCGTTTACAATATTACAGCAATCAGCAGTAACAACCTCGTAGTTACTTTCTCTTTTTCTCATACCCAAACAGAGATTACCGTCTAAGCGTCATCACCAAAACTAAATTCCATTTTATTTCTATAGGCTGTAATAGAAGGGCTTGGATTAATGCCACAGTATTCATAATCTGTTAAGCCTGCGTTGTCAAGCAATTTTAAAACAACATTTTTCTTAAATTCTAATTCCTGCTCATAAGAAATGTTCTGATAAGTACAACCACCACAAAGTCCAAAATTTTTACAAGCTGGTTCAATTTCGTATTCAGCTTTTTTCTCAATACTTCTAAGTCTGCCTTCAAAATTCTTCTCTTTTTTTTCTTTACATCAGCTATTACTGTTTGACCAGGAATAGTGTTTTTTACTGTTACTTTTTTGTTTTCTCCTCCAAAATAACCTACACCTTTATTTGGAAATTCTAAATCTACAATATCAATTTTTGTGTCAAAAAGTGTTTTTGCCATTGTTTTCTCCTATATATACCGAAAAATCTAAAAATACAATGGAAGTATTATAACATAATTTGACTATGTACTCAATGGGTATAGGTATTTTTAAGAGTATTTTAAAAGGTATTGATTAAAAGTTTATAAATTGGTATAATTATAGCAATAAAGTAATTTGGAGGTAAAAAATGCTGACAAAGGATTGCAATTTTAGAGATATTTATCATAAGTTTGTTTTATAGAATGTGCAAACCAAATACAGAACTTAAAAAAGGTATTTAATGTAAGTAAAAAGGATAATGGTGTTCTTGCTTATGGATATATTGACCACGAAGATGGTTTTACTTTTGAAGTTTTAACAACTGGAAAACTTGAAAATGGTGTACTTTCAAGAGGTTTAGGCAACGATGAAGTGTCAATGAAATTTAGAAAATCTAGTGTAAACGATAGAGAAATTCGCATTTACGAAGATAGAAGTCTTTTTAAAGAATACAATGAAAAGTTTAAGACTATTGATACATTTTTTGCTGATACAGAAGATGTTGACAAAACTAGAGGCATAAGAGAAATTGATAGTTGCAGACACGAAGATTTTCCAGATGATGTTATAATATATCTAGTTAAAGACGGATTAAATCCTGAGACTGTTTGGGTTAGATGTGAAAAAGCTGAAAAGCAAGGGGTTAAAGCTAAGTTAATTAGCGAACCAAAGCAGGATTTTGGAGTTCATACAAACGATTTTGTTGTATTCCGTCCAGCAAAAAATGAAAATGGTATTTTGTGCATAGCGAAATTATAAAATTTAATAATCTATAAGAAAGGGCATAGTTTGTGTCCTTTTTTTGTACATAGTAAATTGAATTAATAAAGCTAAATTTTTCTAAAAAAGGAGGAAGAAAAATGAAAAAAATTTTTGGGATAATGTTGTTTACTGCTATGTTATGGTTGCTTAGTTGTCAGTTGTTTGCAGCAACTATTACAGCAGAGGATTTAAGAGGTGATGATAATTTTATAAATAAAATATTGTCACTTCAAAAAGAAGATAATACAGTAGTAGACAATGCTATTTATGTTGCAACAGACGGAAGTAATAGTAATAAAGGTACTATTGATAGTCATATGCTACAGTTTACTATGCTATTTCAAAGGCGAAAGCTGGACAAACAATATATGTTAGAGGTGGTACATACAACCAAAATATTGTTATTACAAAATCCGGTACAGAGGGTAACTATATTACAATAAGAAACTATCCAAATGAAAAGCCAGTATTTGACCACACAAACTATGCAACAGACGGTGGTGCAATAATAGAACTTCAAAAGTAAACTATATACATATACAGGGACTTAAACTCTGTAACAAGGATTTAAAATCCAATAGTGGATATGGTATTCTTATGCGTCAGGGTAACCACATTATTATTAAAGATGTAGAAATCAGTAACATTAATGTGCCAGACCCTACATCATCAAAGGTTGGTGCTAATGCAATAATACTTTATGGAAATAATGCCTCTGTACCTATAAGTAATGTTCTTATAGATAATTGTTATGTTCACGATTGTCAGACAGGTTGGAATGAGGCCGTAACAGTTAATGGTAATAGTGAATATGTAAATGTTATAAACAGCAGAATTGAAAATATAGGGAATATTGGTCTTGATTTTGCCGGTCATTTTAATGCTTGTAAAGATAGTTCTCTTGACCAAGCTAGATACTGTGTGGCTGTAGGGAATGTAGTCAGCAAATGTGTAAGTCCTAATGCTACAAGTTATGGTCTTTATAATGACGGTGGCAGAGATAATACTTTTGATAGAAATGTTGTTTACGAATGTTCTGGTGGTATTGAAATTGGTTCAGAAGAGGGTGCTAAATATTCAAACTATCCAGTAAAAAATGTAGTTGTTAAAAATAACTTAATATACAATAATACACAGGCTGGACTTCTGTAGGTGGTTATGATAACGATGCTACAGGTATTGTTTATAATACCAAAATCTATAACAATACACTTGTTAATAATGGAAACTCTGATGGTGGTAAGGAATTGGGTATAAATAAAACAAGTGGAACAGACATTAGAAACAACATTTTCTACAAGGATAATGATTTAGAACTTGTCAGAGTAAGATTTACAAAAGATTTAGCTAGAGATTTAACATTTAAAAATAACTGTTATTACTCAACTCGTACAGCAAGTAATTTTAAGGTTATAAGATATGGAGAAACATTTAGAGGTTTTGATAACTGGAAAACAGCATCAGGAGAAACTGGTATATATGAAAATCCAAACTTTGGAGAAGAATATAGCCTTTTGAAAAATTCTCCTTGTATAGATGCTGGCGATTCAACTGCTGATAGTGGCAAATACGATATTTTAAGTAATGAAAGAAATATTAACAATATTGATGTAGGCTGTTATGAATATAATGGTTCAGAAGTTACTACAACGACAACTGTTGAAACATCAAGTGAAACAACAACAACCACTACTACAAAAGTAACAGAAACATCAAGTGAAAGCACTACTTCAACTACAACAGTAAGTGAAAGTTCAAGTGAAACTACAACAGAGAATACTGGTGGAAGTGCTTTAGAGTGGAATTTTACAGATAGCAACTGGACTGATAAAACAGCCACAAAAACAGTATATACAGTAAATGGTCTTACAGTACGACATAATGGTGCAGCAAGTGGTATAAATGGTTTTAAGTTTGATAAAAATACGAAGTCAAATAAATTAGATTATTTCTATATTCGCTTAGATGCAAAGGCAAAGGATAAGTTGACAGTATATGTAAACTATAATAGTTCTAAAGCTGGAAATACTGTAGCATTGACTCTTGCAAAGGTTAATGATGATAATACATTTACAACAATAGATACCAAATCAGTAGAGGCATTAAAAACAGGAGATTATAAAATAACATTTAATGTTGCTGATGACGGAAATTATATTATATATACAGATAGTACAAGCTCAGGAACAGCATTTTATAACAAAGTAGTCATTAATAGAGCGTCTATTACTGGAGATATAAATGGCGATGGGGTTCTGAATGAAGATGTAGCCATAATATTAAAACATTGTTCAGGAGTTCAACCTATTACTGACAGTACAATTTTAACTAAAGCTGATGTAAACAATGATAGTAAAGTGGATTTGATTGATGCTATTACATTGTTAAATAGTATTAAGTAAAAAATTTTAAAAAGGGAAAGTTAAAGATTAAAATTTAACTTTTCTCTTTTTTTACGGTATTATTACTATTTTCTAATGATTTCTTAATTTCCGTAAGTTATTATATATATGAACTTAAA
>ENA-OQHP01000060-OQHP01000060.1-human-gut-metagenome-genome-assembly--contig:-NODE-60-length-32136-cov-3.896904_pt1 | contig 32136 bp, 41 predicted proteins | sample MGYA00242563_ERZ504717 | MGnify/ENA primary metagenome ERZ504717 (study PRJEB26092, sample SAMD00036212) | human gut metagenome | host: Homo sapiens | study: EMG produced TPA metagenomics assembly of... | reverse complement strand
CATAAAATCCATACTAAATCATTAGGGATTAATTATAAATAATAATTTGCTTGCGTGATAATTTTTTTATTTGAGCTTTCACGCTTCATAGCTTCGCTTTTGTGGCAAAACTTCATAATAACTAATTTAACCGCAAACGCCCACGTGTATAGCGAGCACCTTTGCCGGCATTGTGTTTTTCTAGACGCTTTTTTAAATCATTTGTCCAACCTGTATATAAAGTACCATCACTGCATTGTACCATATACGTATAACAATTCATTATTCAGCATCTTTGATTTCTATTTTATTAATAACTACATCTTCGATAGGTTTATCCATGAAATCAGTCTGTACATGACCAATAGCTTCCACTACGTCCATGCCTTTTATTACTTTACCAAAAACAGCATGATGACCATCAAGCCATGGAGTTTTATCTAAAGTGATGAAGAACTGAGAACCACCTGTATTAGGGCCAGCATTTGCCATGGATAATACGCCAGGGCCATCATGTCTTAAATCTTTGTGGAATTCATCTTTAATTGTGTAACCAGGGCCACCTGTACCATTGCCATTAGGGTCTCCACCTTGAATCATGAAACCATCAATTACACGATGGAAAATTAAACCATCATAAAAATTATGTTCTGCTAAGTCGATAAAATTACCTGTTGTGATTGGTGCTTTATCTTCGAATAATTCAATTTCAAAAGTACCCATATTTGTTTCAAATACTGCAATACGATTTTTACTCATTGATTGAACTTCCTTTCCTATTTGTTCATTAGAATTTATTTGTTGCTCTGCAATACCATTACTTGTAAATAAAGATAAGGTAAATACAGATGCTAATAAACATAAAAATATAAATTTTTTCATCTCATCTATTCTCCATCATACTTATTTTATTTAGTGATAAAATGACTCTCTCCAGGAACTTTAGGGCACCAAATAGAGTTCATTTTCTCTTTATTGGGAAAATCTTCTGGTATTATCCAATCTTTTTCACCTACATTGTGCATAGTAATTAAATTTTTAACTTCCGTAACTTTGCAAAACTCAGTTACACCTAAATCTAAAAATTCTTCTAATCTACTATCTACAGGGAAAAATGCTATATCCATTTTTAAACCAGATAAACGCATCATTTGTTTTACAAATCCATTTTTAGCAAATACATTATTTTCTTTTGTATCACCTTTCCAATGCCACCAATTAAAATCGCCTGCATGGAAAATCTTCCAATCATTTTTTCTACAAAAAAAGAAATTCCTTCATCAGTAGAACTAAATGAGCGTACATGTATATTTTTATCATCATAAGTCATATATTCATCTAAAATAATAGTCTTTTCTTTAGGCAATACATCAGTTACTACATCATAGCTGATAAAATATTTCGTTACCTTATCTTTAAACTCACTTATTTTAGGATTAAAATGGTCATAATGAACATGCGATACAAAAAAATAAACTTCTTTTTTATCTTGAATAATTTTGTCCACTATATTTTTTTCATCTTGATAATAATCAAAAATTATTGCACAATCGCCTATTTCTAAAATAAAACCGCTATTTAATAAATAAGTTACTTTTACTTTGTCATACATCAAACTCACCTCAAAAAGGCATAATATATATTCATTTTCACAAATTTTAGCAATAGTGTCAAGACCTGTTTATTTTTGTCAACAAAATAATATTTTTCTAGCATGATTTTCTATTTTTAGTTATAATATCTATTGATAACTTGTAAACATGAAAAATATAAGGGGTTGAACATAATGTTTAGATTTTTAACTGCTGGAGAATCTCATGGACAATGCTTAACAGCATTAGTTGAAGGAATTCCCGCTGGTCTTAAAATAAATCTTGATGAAATAAATAGACAAATGGCACGCCGTCAAAAAGGCTATGGTCGTGGTGGTCGTATGTCTATAGAAACGGATAAAGTAGATATCTTATCTGGTGTACGTTTTGGCGAAACAATGGGCGACCCTATTACTTTGCGTGTAGTGAATAAAGACTGGGAAAACTGGACTGACCGCATGTCTGTGATGGGTACACCTACATGGACTAAAGTTACAGCTGCTCGCCCAGGTCATGCAGATTATGTCGGTATCAAAAAATATAATCGTGAAGATATCCGTGATATTTTAGAACGCTCTAGTGCTAGGGAAACAGCTGCACGCGTGGCTGCTGGAGCTGTTGCTCGTCAATTTTTAGAAGCTTGTGGTATAAAAATCGTATCTCATGTAATCAATATCGGTGGTGTAAAAGCTAATACAGATAATATTGATTATGCTAATTTACAACCTAATGATAGCGATTTAAACTGCAACGATGCTCAAGCAGAAGCTAAAATGCGCGAAGCAATTCGCGATGCTGGTCAATCAGGCGATACTTTAGGCGGAACTTTTGAAGTTGTTGTCCAAAATATGCCAATCGGCGTAGGCAGTCATATTCAATGGGATAAACGCTCGATATGCAACTTGCTGGAGCATGATGTCCATTCAAGCTATCAAAGGCGTTGAAATCGGCGATGGTTTTGATTATGCAAATCACCCAGGCAGTCAATTACATGATGAAATGTTCTACAATGAAGATAAAACAGTTTATCGCAAAACAAATCATGCAGGTGGTATCGAAGGTGGTATGAGTAATGGCGAGCCTATTATTGTTCGCGCTTGTATGAAACCCATTCCTACACTTATGACACCACTTCACTCCATTGATATTGAAAGTAAACAAGAAGTTTTAGCTTGTAAAGAACGCAGTGATGTTTGTGCTGTTCAAGCAGCTTCCGTAGTTGGCGAAGCTATGGTTGCACTTGCTATCACTAAAGCCATGATTGACAAATTCGGCAGTGATTGCATGGTTGATGTCCTTCAAAATTACAAGCTTATAACGAAAGAATAAAAGGATAGGATTAAAATGAAATCTAATATTGTACTTATAGGATTTATGGGCAGTGGAAAATCTATTACAGGTAAATTATTAGCTTATCGTTTAGGTTATAGTTTTGTAGATACAGATACAGCTATCGAACAAGAATACAAAACAAAAATAAAAGATATGTTTGCTAAAGAAGGCGAAGCAGTATTTCGCCAACGTGAAACAGCTACTATCCAAAAATTAGCACAAAAAAGTCATCAAGTAATTTCTACAGGCGGTGGCGTTGCTACTAAAGAAACTGATATGCAAGAGCTTCGCAAAAATGGTATCATTATAGCGCTGACAGCTATGCCACATACTATTTTAAAACGCACTGGAAATGATAAACGTCCTCTACTTGCAAAAAAAGCAATGAAGAACGTTTAAAAACTATTATTGAACTTATGGCTAAGCGTGCTCCATTTTACAAAAAAGCTGATTTAATCATAAAAACAGATGATACAACACCACTGCAAAATGTCGAAATCATTATGAACTACTTAAAGGGTGTGAAATAATGCGCATTGTTCCCGTAAATCTCAATGAAAAATCTTATAATATCTATATTGCTCATAATCTAGAAACAACTATCATTAATTTTTTTAAAGCACAAAAATATTCTCAGAAAGCTTTAATCATCACTGATACAAATATTGCTCCATTATATGCAGACAGCGTCAAAGATTTACTCACTAAAGCTGGTTTTAATGCCAAAATTGCCATCATTCCAGCTGGTGAACAATCTAAATCTTTATCCGTTGCAGAAACACTGTATACACAAGCAATTGAACATGGTCTTGACCGCAAATCTCCTATCATTGCTCTAGGTGGTGGTGTCGTTGGTGATTTAGCTGGTTTCATTGCCGCTACCTTCATGCGTGGTGTGCCTTTCATTCAAATGCCAACTAGCCTACTTGCACAAGTTGACTCTAGTGTTGGTGGCAAAGTCGCTGTAAATCATGCTCTAGGCAAAAATCTCATTGGTGCTTTTTATCAACCACAAGCCGTTTTCATGGACTTAGAAATGATGAAAACTTTACCTACTAAAGAGATTTCCACAGGCTTAGGCGAAGTCATTAAATATGGCTTTATCTATGACCATGATTTTTATACTTATCTAACTGAACACCAACAAGAAATTCTTCAATTGAAACCAGAAGCCCTAATTCATATCATTGCACGTTCTTGTGAAATAAAAGCAGATGTAGTATCTAAAGATGAATGCGAAGCTGGTCTTCGTGCCATCTTAAACTTTGGTCATACTTTAGGTCATGCTATTGAAAAAGAAACTAATTATGCCGTTTATAATCATGGAGAAGCAGTAGCTATCGGCATGGTTGGCGCTAGTAAATTAAGTTTTAAATTAGGCTTAATATCTCAAGATGTAGTTGATAAAATGTGTCAATTACTTGCAAATATGAACTTGCCACTTAAAGCTAAAAATTGTGATGCTCAAAAAATTTATCAAGATATTTTCCATGACAAAAAAACTGTTAACGGTAAAGTTAATTGGGTTTTATTAGAAGATATCGGCAAAGTATGTATAAAAAAGATGTTCCTGAAAAATTAGTCAAGGAAACTATTTTAGAAATACTGTAAAAACTTTATAAATAATGCTTTAACAAAACGAGTATTTTTTTCAAATTTGAATGAAATACTCGTTTTAATTTTAAATTCTAATTTAAATTTTAAAAAAATTGTAAAAATACTTGACAAATTTACACAAAAGTATTATAAATTTATTTGTAAAATAAATAATATTAATATTTTAATAAATGAATGCAAGTTATTTTTTTAACAAAGTATTAAATTTTATTTAGTTTATTAAGCATAGTTCCGGAGCTATCTTAAAATTTTATAATTTCCTAAAGAAGGTGTATCCTTATATGATTACTTTTTTTATTAGTTTAATTGCTCTTATTGTAGGTTTCATGATTTATGGTCGTTTTGTAGAAAAAGTTTTTGCTCCTTCACTAAAACCTACTCCTGCCATAACTCATAACGATGGTGTAGATTACATACCACTTCCAACATGGAAAGTTTTATGATTCAGTTATTAAACATTGCAGGTCTTGGTCCAATTTTTGGTGCCATTGCAGGTGCTCTCTGGGGTCCAGTTGTTTATTTTTGGATTGTAATTGGGACTATTTTCTCTGGTGCCGTTCACGATTATCTCTCTGGTATGATTTCCCTTCGTCATAATGGTGAAAGTATTTCAGAAATCGTAGGTATCTATCTTGGCGATACTATGAAAACTGTAATGCGTATTTTCTCCGTTATCCTTTTAGTCTTAGTAGGTACCGTATTTATGACAGGTCCTGCATTACTTCTTGCCAAACTAACTCCTGATTCTTTAGATGTTACTTTCTGGTTATTAGTTGTACTCATTTATTATTTCTTAGCTACTTTATTACCTATCGATAAAATCATTGGTAAATTTATCCACTTTTTGGTGCTTGCCTAATTATCATGGCAGTTGGTGTTTCTAGTGGTATTATCCTCGGTGGCTGGCAAATGCCAGAAATGACACTTCAAAATCTTCATCCAAAAGATTTACCTATTTGGCCATTAATGTTTATCACTGTTGCTTGCGGTGCTACATCTGGTTTCCATGCTACACAATCTCCACTCATGGCTCGTTGCATGAAAGAAGAAAAAAATGGTCGCGTTGTTTTCTATGGTGCTATGGTAGCTGAAGGTATTATCGCTCTTATCTGGGCATCTGCTGGTATCGCTTTCTATGAAACAACTGGTGGATTAGCTGCTGCTATCGCTAGTGCAGGTCCTGGTGGCGTTGTTTATGATGTATCCTTTGGTACATTAGGTACTGTCGGTGGTATTTTAGCTATGATTGGTGTTATTGCTTGTCCTATCACTTCTGGTGATACTGCATTCAGAAGCGCTCGTTATACACTTCTGATTGGTTCAAAATCGATCAAGTTTCTTATACAAAACGTTTAGCTTTAGCTATTCCACTTCTTGGTATCGGTGGCATCTTATCTCAAATGAATTTTGATATCATTTGGCGTTATTTCTCTTGGGCAAACCAAACATTAGCTATGATTGCTCTTTGGACTGGTGCAATGTATCTTTGGAAACAAAATAAAGGTGGTTGGCAACATTATATCGCTGTAATTCCTGCCATTTTTATGACTATGGTTACTTTCACTTATATCCTCCAAGCTCCTGAGGTTTTGGTTTACCAACTAGCATTACTTATCCTGCTGGTGTCATCATCACTATCTTTTGGGCTATAGTTTATTTCAAATCTACTATTTTCAAAAAATAAAATTGAAATATAAGAAACCTCCACTATTGTTTTTCAATAGTGGAGGTTTTATTTTAGCTTAAAGTTTTATTTTTCGTCCAACTTTATATTCATGACGCAAATAATTTTGGCAATCGATTAATTCATCGCCTTCTTTTATTTCAGGCTTTTTATATGTTCCATCGCTACATAAAATTCTAGCTTTAAGATTATCTTTCCACATTATGCGTTAAAGTATCATAAATGCTATTTTTATTTTTTGGTCATAAATTGGTGCTGCTATTTCTACACGATTTTCTGTATTTCTAGTCATCCAGTCAGCAGAAGCTATATACATTTTCATATTTTCGCCTGTACCAAAGCAGAAGATACGAGAATGTTCTAAAAATCTGCCTACTACACTTATAACTTCAATATTATCTGTTTTTCCTTCTATTCCTGGTAAAATACAGCAAATACCACGAATAATCATTTTTATCTTAACGCCAGCTTGAGAAGCTTCTTTTAATGCATCTATTAACTGTCTATCTGTTAAAGAGTTCATTTTCAAGAAAATGCTTGTTTCCTCTCCAGCTTTAGCTTTTTCAATTTCTTCTTTAATTAAATCTAATAAAGTATTTTTTAGACTAACAGGTGCTACTAATAGATTATTATATTCTCCATAGAGATTATCAATACCCATATTTTGGAAAAATTCTACAGCATCTTTACCTATATCTTCATTGCTAGTTATCAAGGAAATATCTGTATATAAAGAAGATGTAGAAGCATTATAGTTACCTGTACCTATTTGTGTAAAGTATTTTATGCCTGTTTTATCTTGTTTCATAACTAAGCAAATTTTGGAATGAACTTTATAACCTTCCATGCCATAAATAACTTTACAGCCAGCATCTTGTAAAAATTCTGCCCAGTTTATATTATTTTCTTCATCAAAACGAGCTCTAAGTTCCATCAAGACAGTTACATCTTTACCCATTTTAGCCGCCATTGATAAATAATTCATCAATTGAGCTCTATGACTTCCTACACGGTATAAAGTAATCTTTATAGCAAATACTTTTTCGTCCGTTACAGCTTCTTTAATAAATTTCAAGAAAATATCAAAACTTTGATATGGATATTGTAACATTACATCATTATTTGCCACATAATCCATCACACTAGCATTTTCAGGTACACAGCAGATATGAGATGGTTCAATGGTGGATACATCAAGCTATTTTTCTGTTCTTCATTAAATTTACTACCTAAGCTGAAAATATAAGATTTATTGATAGGAGATTTATAGATAAAAATTTGCTTTGATGTGATTTTAAATTGTTCTGTGGCATATTTCATCATTGTTGAATCTATATTGCCTTCTATTTCTAAACGAACAGGTGCAAGTCTTTGTCTTTTCAATAAAACTTCACGTGCATGTTCTAAGAAATCTTCTCCTAAATCTAATCGCTCATCATCTAACTAATATCTGCACTTCTAGTAACAGATAAAATTGCTGTATTTTCTACTTCATAGCCATCAAAAATTTTATCAGCATATGTAGCTATGATATCTTCTGTCATTACATAGCGAATTTTAGATTTATTTGGTATATATACGATTTTAGGTAAATTGCTAGGTACTGGAATAATTCCGAAAACCTTTTTCTTTTTGCGTGTTAAAATTATACCTACATATAACGCTTTATTTAATAAATGAGGAAATGGGTGTCTTACATTTATAATTTGTGGCGATAAGAATGGGCTAATTTGATTATCAAAATATGTTTTAACATAAGTTTTATCTTTTTGATTTAAAGATTTTACTTTTTTACGTTCAATGCCATATGTTTTAAACTGTTTTTCCACAGTCGCAAAAATTTTATCAGCTTTTTGATTTAATTGTTTTGTAGCTACAAAGATTTTATCTAATTGCTGATTTGGTGTCATAAAACTTTTATTATCAAAACCATTTGTATCCACAGAAGCCATTTCATATAAACTACCTACACGTACTTGATAAAACTCATCTAAGTTACTAGCATAAATTGCTATAAATTTTAGTCTTTCATATAGAGGTACATTTTCATCTATAGCTTCTTCTAATACTCTATCATTAAAACGAAGCCATGATAATTCTCTATTTTGTGTATATGATGTATCTATCTTTTTATACATTCTGTTCTCCCTCTTTAGTTAATACTTGCTTATATAAATATCCTTCACGTACACCTGCACGACTTACATAAATGCTTTGTACATTAAAATATTTAACAATAGTATTTAAGATTATCATACCTGGCATAATTGTACGCACACGTTCAGGTACGACTTTTAATAATGTTTCTAAAGTTTCACGAGGTACTAATTTTTTATTTTCACGATTTTCTAGTTTTTTAACCATCCAGTTAAATTTTCAGCAATGACAAAACGATTATTTTTACTTAAATCATAAAAGTAGCTATTTAATCTATCTACATTACGAATAGTTCCACCTACACCGCAAACATATGGACAATCGCCCCATTGGTCTACATCGTAACGAACTATCATTTCTCTTACGCATTCTTCAATTTTTTTGCGTTCTTTTTTTGTTGGGAATAAATGTTTTACAAATTTTGTATACATGCTTAAAGAACCGATTGGTAAGCTTATAGAATTTTGTATTTGCATATTATTATACATAACTAATTCTGTACTACCGCCACCAATATCTACTAATAAACCACTTTTTAAATCAATAGTTCTAGCTGCACCAACAAAATCATATTCAGCTTCTTGAGCACCACTTAATAAATTAATAGCTAATCCTGTTCTATCTTCAATTTCACTAACTGCTGCTTGGCTATTAGAAATATTTCTTAAAGATGCAGTAGCAAAAACATGTAAATTATTTACACCTAAATCTTTAGCCAATAAATTAAAACTATCCAAGATATAACAAGCTCTATTGATACCATCTGCTACCATCATACCATCTTGAATAAATGATGCTAATTCTGCCATTTCTTTTTTATTTAAAAGTACTCTTGGTTTACCACCTTCTACTTTATAAATAACAAGACGCATTGTATTTGAACCAATATCTACAATACCATACATCTAAATCCCTCCTACTCTATTTTAAATATAATATTTTTTTATGCTAAATTCTATATATCCTCTCGTTTTTCCTTCACTATTTTACAAAAATATTAAAAAATACAATCTTTTTACTAAAATAGACAAAAATAATAGCATTCTTCGTTTCACAACTTAGAATGCTGTATTTATAAATTTTATTTATTATCTACTTCAATAATAGATTAATTTCACCTTTAATAATATTATAGTATAAAAATAAGAAAATTAAATATAATAAATGTTAAATCTTTGTAAAATTTTCTAAGCTTCTACTTCTATATTCTGCTTAAATAATTTAATTTGCTCATTTCTTATCCAATCACCAATCGCTTTGCCTTTTAAATTTGCTGGACAATTTTTCATAGATACACTATGATTTTTTGGAGATAACTATGATAATCTGCTAAATAATAGGATAATGATTTACTATCCGCCAAAATTACACAATTAAAGCCAGCAAAGCCTAAAGGATTTTTTTCTACAATCAATAAAAAATCGACAATTTTTCCTACTTTTCCTAGTCTAGCTGCTCGCATATGTTCTTTGATGACAAATAATCCACCTTGAAGCCATTTTTTAGGAAGCGTCATGCGTTTATTCCATGCTTTTAATACTGCTAAACCTTTTTCTTCATGTCCATAATGATGAGGTAACATTTCTTTTGGCGTTACACCTTTGCCCAAATCATGCACAAGACCTGCAAAACGCACTGCGACATCATCAGTCATATCAGCAACTAAATCCACAATCTCCATAGTATGCTCAAACGCATCACCTTCTGGATGAAATGCTACAGGTTGAGTTTTCCCTATTAATGCATAGATTTCAGGAAATAAAATTTCCAATAAATCCGCTTTCACTAAACTGCGGAAAAATATTGAGGGTTTTTTTGTTTTTAATGCACGTTGTAATTCATTAAAAATGCGTTCTTGTGGTTCTGATTTTATTTCCTCTCTACATGCTCGCATCAAATTTATAGTATCTTCATTGATTTTAAAATTTAATTCGCAAGCCTGACGCGCAGCCCGAAGCGCTCTTACAGGGTCTTCTTTAAAATGATGTGATACTGCATTAATACATCTTTTTTCAATATCTTCTCGCCCTTTATATGGGTCAATTATTTTTCCATCACGTACGCGGTAAGCTATGCTATTCATAGTCGTATCTCTACGATATAAATCTTCTTCAATCGTTACTTTTTCATCATAATCTACAATAAAGCCTGTATAACCTATACCTGTTTTTCTTTCCTTACGGACAAAAGCTACTTCACATTCTTTGTCTTCAATTTTTACTAAATACACAGGAAAAGATTTTCCTACTTTTTTGCCTTTGGAAAATTTTGTTTAAAATCTTCTTCTTTTACATGACAAATGACAAAATCTTTATCTTTAGGAATAACACCTCGTATTTTATCGCGCACCCAACCACCTACAATATATAAAGTGCCACCTAAATCATCTATCTTCTGTGAAAATTCCATTTCATTCATAATTTTAAATCACCTACTTATAAAAAAACCCAGTTAGATATAATATCTACTGGGTTTTATTTTAATTTATTCTATTACCATAGCACCTTTATTATCAATATCTAATACTAAGTATTTAGAGCTAATATTATGTTTTGCAAAAGCCTCAACCATTGCTTTACCGATTTCTTCACCATTTTCTATCGTATAAGCAATAAGTGTTGGACCTGCTCCACTTATAGTTGTACCAAGTGCACCTTTAGAATTTGCTGCTGCAAATACATCATACATACCAGGAATTAAATCTGCTCTATATGGTTGATGTAATTTATCTGCAAAAGCACCTTTTAAAGCTTCTACTTTTCCTTGACAAATAGCTGCAATAATCATAGCTGTATGACCAATGTTAAAAATAGCATCTTTTAATGGCACTTCTTGTTTTAAAGCTGCTCTAGCTTTTTTAGTTGGTAAATAAAAGTCAGGTATAGCCACTACCATTTTTAAATCAAAATTTGGCATAAAAGATACATATTCTAATTTATAATCAGTTTTTGTGCTGACTGTTATTCCACCAAATAAAGCAGGTGCTACATTATCAGGGTGTCCTTCAATCTCAGTAGCTAATTCAAATATATCCTGTATAGAAAATCTATTATTCAAAAATACATTAGCTGCAAATAATCCCGCTACTATAGCAGTTGCACTACTGCCAAGACCACGTGATAGCGGCACATTATTTGTCATTTTTATATGTGCCCCTTGATATTTTTTCTCCAAGTGAGCTTTAACTAATAACTTTTCTATAGAGCGCCATACCATATTTCTTTCATCACATGGTATATTTGTCGCTCCATCTCCATAAATTTCTATACATAAATTTTTTCTTCTAAGAGTTTTAATTCCAATTCATTATAAATACTACAGGCAATACCCATAACATCAAAACCAGGGCCACAATTGGCTGTAGTTCCTGGAACTCTTACTTTGACAAAATCACTCATAATTAAGCCTCCTGAGACATTACTACTCGGATAATATTAGAAATTTCATGTACTACATCTAAATTATTTAAACGAACTTTGAGGTCTTCAATTTGATTATTATTTACATTATGAGTAATTGCTACTATTTCAGAAAATTCCCCTACTCTGCGTTTTTGAATTACAGAATATAAACTTACATTGCTTTCACCAAAAGCTGTAGCAATCGCACCTAATACACCAGGTTTATCTTCAACTAATAAGCGAATATAATATCCTGATAAAACTTTATCTGGTGGGCATAATTTCTTTTCTTCATAACAAGTACAACGTATTTTACCAAAACGGTCTTTACCCATATCACGTGCTACATCAATAATATCTGCTAAAACGGCTGAAGCAGTTGGTCTTTCACCTGCTCCTTTACCATAAAACATAGTATCGCCGACAGCGTTACCATGAATAAATATAGCATTAAACACATTGCGAACAGAAGCCAATGGATGATCCTTATCAATAAATGTCGGATGAACGCGAACATCTATACCATCTTCTGTATGTTTAGCTATAGCCAATAATTTTATAATATAGCCTAATTCTTTAGCGTAAGTTATATCTTCTGGTGTAATGTTAGTAATACCTTCTACTTTTACATCTTCTAAACTTACGCGTGTATTAAATGCAATAGAAGATAAAATTGCTGCTTTTCTAGCGGCATCTAAACCAGCGACATCTGCTGTAGGATCTGCTTCTGCATAACCTTTAGCTTGAGCTCTTGCTAATGCAGTATCATAATCCATACCTTGCTCTGTCATCTTAGTTAACATGTAATTAGTTGTACCATTTACAATACCAATTAATTCTGTGATTTTATTCGCAGTTAAACATTGTTTTAATGGAGTGATAATCGGTATGCCACCTGCTACACTTGCTTCAAACATAAAATCTACATCATGTTTTTCAGCTGCATCAAACATATCTTTACCAAACTGTGCTAAAACATCTTTATTTGCTGTAACTACATGTTTGCCATTTTCCATAGCTTTTAACATATATTCACGTGCTGGATGTATACCACCTAATAATTCTACAACAATATCAATGCTTTCATCATTTAAAATATCATCAATATTATCTGTAAAAACAACATCTCCATTAAAATCACGTTTTTTGTTTAAATTGCGAACTAAAACTTTGCTCACTTCGATATCATTGCCAATTTTTGCTCTAATATCATGATAATTTTCTTGTAAAACCTTTAAAACACCTGTACCTACTGTGCCACAACCTAATAAACCTAATTTTATCTTCTTTGCCATAAATATCCCTCTCTCAAGACTAGACTTTTAAACTTGACCAATAACCTCTAAACGTCTTACGCCGTTCACAAGACGCAATTTATCGAGCAATGCTTCAAGGTCAATATTCATATTTTTAGTTTCAATAGAAATTGTTGCTACTGCTACTCCTTGAAGAGGAATACCTTGGTTAATAGTCAATACGTTTCCTTTATCTTCAGAAATCATATTTAACACATTAGAAAGTACTCCCTGTTTATTATCAAGAACAAAAGAAACAGAAACAATTTTATTGATACTTGCTTCATAAAATGGTAAAACAAAGTCTTTATATTTATAATAAGCACTACGGCTTAAACCCATTTTAGAAACGGCATCATTTATGGTCATATTATCATGACGACGTAACATTTCTTTTACCTTGATTGTTTTTTTGATTGCAGAAGGTAAAATATCTTCTTTTACTAAATAGTATCCTGAATCTTTTTTTGTCATTATTAAATCCTCCGTACTTTTACAATGGATAATATTCTTTTTATAGCAGACATTATATCATTTTATCGCCATAATAGCAAAGGGTATTATTAAGTTTTAGATAAATTATCTATGACCTGCTTTTATTTTATTTTCATTTCCATTTAAAAGACGTACTATATTTGTTTTGTGGCGGTAAATAACAAATATAGCTGCTACTATACCGAAAATGACAAACTCCATAGGCATATCAAAAGCATAGGCTAAGATTGGCACAAACGCTGCTGCAACGATTGAAGCAAGTGATACATATTTACTAATCATTACAATTATAAGCCAAATAAAAAAGACACAAACAGATACTTTTGGCATCAACATAATCAATACACCAAGTCCTGTTGCTACACCTTTTCCACCTTTTAATTTTAAAAATATGGAGGCAGAATGACCTACTATTGCTAATATACCACCTAAAATCATAACTATAGAGCTACCAACTAAAGTCATACCTAGATACACACCTAATAAGCCTTTTATTAAATCAGCTAAAAATATGACAAATCCAGGAAATTTTCCTAAAGTACGCCAAGCATTAGTAGCACCAATATTTTACTACCATGTTCACGTAAATCTACATGCCAAATTCCTTTTCCTAAAACCAAGCCACTTGGAATAGAACCAATGACATAACTACAGATTATTACTATAAGAAAATTAAATTCCATTATTCATCATCTTCCTCTTTTCTTCCACGAACTACTAATTTAAGAGGAGTTCCTTCAAAACCAAAACTTCTCTTAGTTTGTTTTCTAAAAAACGCAAATAGGAAAAATGCATCAATCTGGGTCATTAACAAATACCAAGAATTTTGGTGGTTTAATATCAGCTTGAGTCATAAAGTAAATTTTTAATTGTTTACCTTTATGAGATGGTGGTGGATTGATAGAAACAGCATCCATTACTAATTGATTTAATACACTTGTCTGCACACGCATAGCTTGTTGTTCAGCTACATATTTTACAAGGTCAACTACGCGATGTACACGCTGTTTTGTAAGTGCAGAAGTGTATAAAACTGGTGCATATTGTAAAAATCCAAGTTCATCACGAATATCTTCAGTAAAACGCAAAGAAGTTTTATCATCTTTTTCAATTAAATCCCATTTATTGACAACAATGATACAGCCTTTACCAGATTCATGAGCATAACCTGCAATTTTTTTGTCTTGTTCTGTTACACCTTCAGGAGCAGAAATTACCATTAAAACTACATCTGCTCTATCTACAGCACGAAGAGAACGCATTACACTATAACGCTCGATAGGCATATCAATTTTACCTTTACGTCTCATACCAGCAGTATCAATCAAAGTAAAATGTGTATTGCCATCATCAAATTTTGTATCAATAGCATCACGAGTAGTTCCTGCTACATCACTTACAATTACACGCTCTTGACCTAATAGAGCATTTACTAAAGAAGATTTACCTACATTTGGTCTACCAATAACGGCAATGCGAATTTCATCATGTTCGATATCATCTTCTAAATCTTTAGGGAAATTAGCTACTATTTCATCTAATAAATCGCCTACATTCAAAGCATTTGCAGCAGAAATACCGATTGGTTCGCCAAGTCCTAAATTATAAAATTCATATACATCTAAATGCTGTTTTGGACTGTCAATTTTATTTACAGCGACAATAACAGGTTTTCTTGTATTTCTTAAGATATGACCTATTTCTTCATCATCATGAGTCATTCCTGTACGACCATCAACCATAAATACAATTACATCAGCTTCTTCAATTGCTAGACGTGCTTGTTGACGCATGGAAGCTAAAATTTTACCTTCGCCGTCATTTTCAAGTTCAATCCCGCCAGTATCAATCATTGTGAATTGATGATTTAACCATTCAGCGTCCATATAAATTCTATCTCTAGTAACACCTGGAAAATCCTCAACAATGGATACTCTCTTTTTACCTATTTGATTAAAAAACGTAGATTTACCTACATTAGGGCGTCCTACAATAGCTACTATTGGTTTACTCAATTCTTCACCTCATCAATAATATTATTTTGCAAAACTCATTTATTATATACTGTCATCATTATTTTGTATAGCTAGCATTTGATTGCCATGTATAAATAGCTTTGCTTCGTTCACATTTTATGTTATGCCAATCAGCTAACAAATTCTTTAACATAATGGCATCACTGGCAACTTAACTTCTTCATCAGGAAAAGCTTTTTTGATATCCTCTAAAGTATAATCATCTAAGAAAATATCTTCACCTTCACGAAGTGCACAGCTTGGAATAATAATACCATCTCTATTAGCTTTATTCTGCTTTAGATTTTTTATAATATCTTGACCTGTCAATAATCCTGTAACAGTTACCTCATGACCAAAAAATTCATTTTCTAAAGCTAATACATTGGCATTTAAATTATCTATATTCAATTCATCAACTAAATTTTTAATTACTTTTCCTGCTGATTTTCCACAGATAATATCTAAATTTAAAGGTTTTTGATAATTATTTGGATTAATCTCTGTTTCTTTCCATTGTTCAATGAAATTACGTGTAAGACCTATACCATTATCAAGCTGTGGGAAACCATCATATTCTTCAGCTTTTGGCAATGGTTCACCAGCTAACAGATAAAATTCATCACTTAAATAAATAAAATTCTTACCTGTTTGTTTGCGCATTTTTTCTTGCCAATGACGTACTTGCTCGATGACTTTTTTAGCACCTTGTGCATCAAATGTTTTAAGTGGATAACAATTTTCTCTAAATTTAGTAAGACCTACTGGTACAACACCTAAAGTTTTTGCACACGGCTGCATACTGATGATATCTTGAATTGTTCTATCTAATTCCGCACCATCATTTAACCCTGGGCATAATACCACTTGTGTATGATATTCCACATCAGCCTCATTTAATTTAGCCAATTGTTCCATGATTAACTCACCACGTTTTGTTCTGAGCATTTCTCCACGAAGTTTTGGATTGGTTGTATGCACAGAAATATACAATGGTGATAAATGCAATCTGTGTATTCTCTCTAAATCACGAGGTCCCATATTCGTCATGGTAACAAAATTCCCATAAAGGAAAGATAAACGATAATCGTCATCTTTTATATATAAAGAATCACGCATATTAGGAGCTACTTGATCCACAAAACAAAAATAACAATTATTAGCACATTGGCGAATTTTACCAAATACAGCTGATTCAAATTCTGCTCCTAGTTCTTCATCCATATCTTTTTCAAAAGCAATTATTTCTTGCTCTCCATTTTCATGTTCTATTAACATTTCAATTTCTTCATCTGCTAAAGCAAAACTTAAATCAATAATATCTGTCAATTCTTGTTCATTTATAGATATTATTTTATCACCAGGTACTAATTCTAATTCTTCAGCTAAGCTTCCTTGATGTATAGCCGATATGATACCGCCTTTAGCCAATCAAATCACCTCTTTTATCTTATTTTTATGTTAATTATACAATTTATCAAGTCAGAAAAAAAGAGTGATGATTTCCACCACTCTTTTTGCATTTAAATATTAAATAATTATTCGTTTACTTCGTCGCCGATTGTAACAGCTGTGTTATCTTGTTTTGCTAAGAAATCTTGATATTCAGCTTTTTCAGCGTCTTGTTGCACTTTTGTAATGCTAAGAGCAACTTTTTTATTATCCATATCTACATGAATAACTTTTACAGTAACTTCATCGCCAACACTTACAGCTTCAGAAGCTTTTGTAATGTGTTTTGGAGAAAGTTCACGCATACGAATTAAACCATCAAAACCAGGTTCAATTTCCATAAATGCACCAAAATCTGTTAATTTTACGATTTTGCCTTTTACATAAGAACCTACTGGATATTTTTCTGCTTTATCGAACCAAGGATCACGAACAGTATCTTTAATGCTTAAAGAAATACGTTTTGTTTCTGGGTCAAAAGCTTTTACTAAAACTTCTACTTCTTGACCAACGGATAATACGTCTGCTGGATTTTTGATATGATCCCAAGAAAGATCAGAGATATGTGCAAGTCCATCAACACCACCGATATCAATAAATGCACCATAATCTACTAAACGTTTTACAACACCTGTACGTTTTTCACCTTCAACAATGCTTGCTAAAGCTTCTTCACGTTTTTGTTCACGTTGTGCTTCAAGAACGCTACGACGAGAAAGAACGAGGCGTTGTTTTTTAGGGTCTGCTTCCATAATTTCAACTTCAACTTTTTGACCTACAAATTCATTTAAATCTTTGACAAAATGAAGTGCAATCTGAGAAGCAGGAATAAATCCACGAAGACCAAAAGCAGTAGTGAGTAAACCACCTTTTACAACCTGAAGAATTTCTACTTCAATGATTTGTTTTTCTTCTTTAACTTTTTCTACTTTTTCCCATGCAACTAAACGGTCTGCACGAGTTTTGGAAAGAATTAATCCATTTTCTCCGCCTAAAGCAACTACATATACATTAATTTTGTCACCAACTTAACTACAGCTGTAGCAGCTTCTGGTTCTGGATAAGCCAATTCTTTTTTTGCGATAGGAATTTCTGTTTTATAACCGATATCAACATACGCTTCATCACGGTTAACTAAAACCACAGTACCTTCTATAACTTCATGTGGATTAAATTCCTTCATAGATTCTTCTGCTAATAAGCTTGCCATGTCTTGCACTTTTCATATACCTCCTTGATAATCCAGTCAGGTGTAGATGCACCTGCTGTAATACCAATTTTTTAATATTATTGAACCAATCATCATGTAATTCATCAACCGTTTCTATATGATGTGTTACACAATGCTCGGTGCATAATTGCGCTAATCGAGTTGTATTAGCACTATTGCGACCACCAACAACAATCATCATATCTACTTCTTTAGATAATTTTATCGCAGCAGACTGACGTTTATCTGTGGCTGTGCAAATTGTTCTTAAAATCCTGATATCATAAGATTTAGTTAATAAAATATTAACAATCTCACTAAAGGCTTTTGCTGAAAATGTTGTTTGCGCTACAATACCCAATTTGGATACAAAAGCTATATTTTCAGCTTCTTCTTGTGAACCAATAACTAATGAATTTTTACCAGCCCACTCTTTAATACTTTTTACCTCAGGATGATTTTTTTCGCCTATAATAATAACTTGAAGCCTTCATCAGCTAGCGTTTTGGCTGACATTTGAGCTTTCTTAACATGTGGACAAGTAGCATCTGCAAGCTCTAGCCCTTTTGCTTTTATCGCATCATATATGCTTGGACCTACACCATGAGAGCGAATTATTATTTTCCCATTCTCCATTTCATCAACTGATTCTACTATTCCGATACCTTCATCAGCTAATGATTTTACCATTTGCGGATTATGAATTATTGGTCCTAAAGTGCAAACTTTTTTGATAAATCAATATTATCTTTAGCAGTTTTTATTGCTCTTTTTACGCCATAACAAAATCCATAATCGTCAGCTAAAATTACTTCCAAAATTTATCACCATCAAAAATTATATTACTAAGCTTACCATATAGTATACCATACTATGCTATCTTTATTCTACTTTATTTTTAGCATTGACGCAATTTCTTGCATTATTTTTTCAGTAAATTCTTTGTAAATTTTTCTTTATCCACTTTTTCTGCTTCAAAAGTCATAGGTTTTCCATAAATTAAAGTTATTTTTCTAAACGGTCTTAATTTAAATGTTCCTTGTATTGCTACAGGAATAACTGTCGCTTTTGATTTTGCGGCAATGAGTGCTACTCCTGGTGCACCCTTGTGTAATTTTCCATCTTTACTTCTAGTACCTTCAGGAAACATACATATACACTCTTTTGCTTCTAACATCTGCAATGCTGTTTTTATTGCAGCTCTATCTGAAGCACCTCTTTTTACAGGAAAAGTATGCACATTTTCTAAAATATTTTTCAATATCGGCACTTTAAACAACTCTTCTTTAGCCATATAAGCCAAATGACGAGGTATGAATGTTCCTACCAGTGGAGGATCCCAGTTGCTTAAATGATTAGCAGCTAAAATTACAGCTCCTTCTTTAGGTATATTTTCTTTTCCTTTGACTGTTGTAGGAAAAATAACAGAATAAATAAATGTAAATATTATTCTAAGTAATCCATATAACATAATTAAAAATCCTCAAATTATAAATTCACAAAAATAGCCTTAAGCATTAGCTAATCTTATAATTTCTTGTAAAACTTCATCAATAGTCATTTTTGTTGTATCTAATAAAATAGCATCGTCTGCTTTTTTTAATGGAGAAACTTCTCTTTGCATATCAGCTTCATCTCTAGCTATAATATCTTTTTTTATTTCTTCTACATCTACATCATAGCCTTTTTCTCTCATTTCTTTAGCTCTGCGATTTGCTCTTTCATCAGCAGAAGCTGTCAAATAAATTTTTAAATCAGCATTAGGAAGTACACATGTTCCAATATCTCTACCATCCATCAATACAGAACCATCTTGTGCCATTTTACGTTGAAGCTCTACCATTTTTTGACGAACTTCACTAATTGCTGCTACTTGTGATACTAAAGCTGTTACTTCTGGTGTTCTAATCGCTGTACTTACATCTTGTTCATTTACAAAAATGAGCATATTTCCATTATCATCATAAGCCAATCGTATATTAATATCTTCAATTACAGATAAAACTTGTGCTGTATTTACAGGCACTTGATATTTTTGCAATACAAGCCAAGCTACACCTCTATACATCGCACCAGTATCAATATAAATATAATTTAATTTTTTAGCTGCCATTTTCGCTATAGTAGATTTACCTGCTCCCGCTGGACCATCAATAGCAATTACAGATTTCTTCATCATTCTCACCTATATAAAATTTGTAAATTATTCAAAACGAGTTAATATCTCATAAAAAGTTGGATAGGAAATATTTACACATTCACTATTTTCAATCTCAATACCTACACCACTAGCTCCTAATATTGCAAGTGCCATAGCAATTCTATGATCATCATGAGAATTACATACAACTTTTTGTAAATTATTTCTTTGACTGCCAGTGATAATTAAACCATCTTGAGTTCCTTTTATGCATGGACAAACTTTGTTAAATTCATCTGTGATAACTTGCAATCTATCTGTTTCTTTTACACGTAATTCGCCAGCACCTGTGATAATAGTTTCACCTTCTGCAAACATACTAGCTACAGTGATAATAGGAATTTCATCAATGAGTCTAGGCATGATATCTGCACCAAAGCTTGTACCATGTAATTTAGCATAACGCACACGAATATCAGCAATAGGTTCTACTTCATCGCGAACATTTAAAAGTTCAATATTAGCTCCCATAGCTTTTAATACATCAATAATTCCTGTACGTGTTTCATTTATACCTACATCTTTTAAAATAATATCGCTATCTTCGATAATTGAACCAGCTACAAGCCAAAAAGCAGCTGAAGAAATATCACCTGGTACATGAATTTCTTTTGGAGCTGTCATTTTTTCCACTTTACTAATTGTTATACTAGTACCAGATTTTTCTAATTTTACGCCAAAACCTTCAAGCATACGTTCTGTATGATCTCTAGAAGTATATGGCTCAGTTACTGTAGTTCTGCCTTCAGCATTCATGCCAGCGAGTAAAATAGCAGATTTCACCTGCGCACTAGCCATTGGCATTTGATAATCAATGCCTTGTAAACTTTCTTTTGCAGGAATTACAGTTATAGGCAATAATTTATTTTCTTTTCTTCCTACAATATTAGCCCCCATTTGGCTCAATGGGTTAATTACCCTTCCCATAGGACGACGACTAAGTGAAGCATCACCTGTAAAAGTAGTTAAAAATTTTTGACCTGCCAATATTCCCATCATTAAACGAAGTGTTGTGCCTGAATTTCCAGCATCAATTATACTTTGCGGTTCTTGAAGTCCATGAAAACCATTACCTTTTACAATTAAAGTATTTTCATCTAATTCTTTAACTTTTACACCTAAAGCTCTCATACAATTAACAGTAGACATACAATCTGCTGCATGTAAAAAATTAGTGATTTTTACTTCACTATCACAAAGACCAGCAAACATTACACTGCGATGTGATACTGATTTATCTCCAGGTATTAAAATTTCTCCTTTTAATCCTGTTTTTATCGGTTGAATTTCTTTTAAAGCCCCCATAACTTCAAACCTTTCTTTAACAAATTTAATTATTTTAAGCATAATTATAACACTATAGCACGATAATTGTAAAAATTTTTATATTTACATCTTTATTACTAAAATTTATTACTTAGATAAAATATTTATCATAAAAATTTTAAAATCTATAGTTAAATTTATACTTTTAATCATTAAATTTTCTCATACATTTTTATATAGTCTAGATAATCAACGCCTGCATAAATTACTTTATTATCTCTTATAACAAAACCAACTTCTGTACCCCAATCGCCTTCACCTTCGACAGCATAAGCTATTTCATCATCATCATTTATCATATCCACATATAAAGCCTCAAACCAACAATAATTCAAGATTTCACGAACATCATTTATCTTTGGTAATGTAAATTCATCTTTTACATTTTCCCAAAGTTGTGTGCAAATTTCATCTATCATACCATCTGTGAGATTATTAAAAGACTCTACACATTTTTCAGCACATTCTTTTAACTTATCGTCATTTATATAAATGCTTAATCTATGCTTATGTTCATCATCTTGAAAAAATTTACTTTGAAAACTACCTTCACCATTTTCATTCGACCAATAAGTCATAAAATAATTTCTCCTCAAATTTTAATTTAATAAATTTACTACTTTATTAACTTCATTCTACCATATTTAAAATACCTTAATATAAATAACTGCTAAAATTCATTCAATATTAATTACAATTTTACAATTTACAAACAGCCTTAATAATCATGCTTTTAGTTAAATAGAAAAAGTTAATAAATAAAAAACACTTGACAAATTCAACAGAATAGTTTAATGTATACATATCGTAAAGTTGTAAACATGAAATCAAATATAATAAATCCTATGAACAGACAAGTAACTTATAGCAAAAACTACAGAGAGCTGATGGTTGGTGCAAATCAGTGTGATGTTATAGTGAACATCATCTGGGAGGATTTTGACTGAAAAGTAATTATACTTAGTAAGTCAAAACGGCTTTTCCTCGTTATTGGAAAATACATTTGTATATTCTAGTTATCAATTAATTGTTATAAATGTATTCTGAGTGTTGCTATTATTAGCAAAATTTGGGTGGTACCACGGATTTAAAAAGTTCGTCCTTAGAATATATATGAAATATATATTTCTAAGGGACGAACTTTTTTATTATATTAATGCATGTTTGCATAAATTTATAAAGTATTTTTTAATACAAAAGATACAAAAGGAGATTTTTTATTATGGCAAAAATTTATTATCAAGAAGATTGTAATCTTAACTTATTAAAAGGTAAAAAAATTGCTGTCATCGGCTATGGTAGTCAGGGTCATGCACATGCGTTAAATTTAAAAGAATCTGGTTTAGATGTTGTTGTAGGTCTTTACAAAGGAAGTAAATCCTGGGCTAAAGCAGAAGCTCAAGGTTTTGATGTTTTCACAGCTGCTGAAGCTGCTGCTCAAGCAGATGTTATCATGGTTCTTATCAATGATGAAAAACAAGCAAAAATGTATAAAGAATCTATCGAACCAAATTTAAACAGCTGGTAAAATGCTCATGTTCGCTCATGGTTTTGCTATTCATTTCAATCAAATCGTTCCACCAAAAGATGTTGACGTTACTATGATTGCACCAAAAGCTCCTGGTCATACAGTTAGAAGCGAATATTTAAGAGGTCGTGGAACTCCATGTCTTGTTGCTGTATATCAAGATGCTACAGGCAACGCTTTAGATTTAGCTCTTGCTTATGCAAATGGTCTTGGTTGCTCTAGAGCAGGTGTTCTTAAAACAACTTTCAAAACCGAAACAGAAACTGACCTCTTTGGTGAACAAGCTGTTCTTTGCGGTGGTGTTTGCGCTTTAATGCAAGCTGGTTTTGAAACATTAGTTGAAGCAGGTTATGACCCACGTAATGCATATTTTGAATGTATTCATGAAATGAAACTTATTGTTGACCTTATCTATGAAAGCGGTTTTGCTGGTATGCGTTATTCTATCTCCAATACTGCTGAATATGGTGATATATCACTGGTCCAAAAATCATTACAGAAGATACTAAAAAAGCTATGAAGAAAATTCTTTCTGATATTCAAGATGGTACTTTTGCTAAAGATTGGCTCATGGATAACCAAACTGGTTGTGCTCATTTCCTTGCTATGCGTAAACGTGCAGCTGAACATGAATGCGAAAAAGTTGGTGCTGAACTTCGTAAACTTTATAGCTGGAATGATTCCGATAAACTTATCAACAATTAATAGCGGCGATATATAAAGCAAAAAGAGATGCTGCAAAGCATCTCTTTTTTATCAAAATATTTGATTACATATATAAAGGAGGAAAATTCATGCGAATAAACGGCGCTCAAGCAATTATTGAATGTTTGAAAAAAGAAAATGTAAATCTTGTTTTTGGTTACCCTGGCGGTGCTGTTTTGACATTATATGATGCTTTATATCAAAATAAATTTCCTCATATTCTAACCAAACATGAACAAGGTGCTATTCATGCTGCTGACGGTTATGCTCGTTCTAGTGGAAAAGTTGGAGTATGTTTTGCTACATCTGGTCCAGGTGCTACCAATTTAATCACAGGTATTGCGACAGCTAATATAGACTCTATTCCTATCGTTTGTATTACAGGACAGGTTGCTACTCATCTAATCGGTAAAGATTCTTTCCAAGAAGCCGATGTATGTGGTATTACAGCACCTGTAACTAAACATAATTACTTAATAAAAAAAGTTAGCGATTTACCACGAGTATTTAAAGAAGCATTCCATATTGCTTCTACTGGTAGACCTGGCCCTGTTGTCATTGACATTGCTAAAGATGTATTTGAAGCGGAAATAGATTTTGAATATCCTACAGAAGTTAATCTTCGTGGATATAAATTACAAAAAGATGGCAATACAGACGATATTGATACTTTAATCGAAGCTGTAAAAACTGCTGAAAAACCTGTTTTATTTGTCGGCGGTGGTGTTATTTCTTCAAATACTTCTGCGTATATCAAACAATTAACTGAAATAACTGGCATTCCTGTTGTTGAAAGCCTTATGGGTAGAGGTTCTATTCCATGCGACCAATTAGAATCCTTAGGCATGGTAGGTATGCATGGTACTTATACAGCAAATATGGCAGTAATGGAATGTGATTTATTAATTGCTTTAGGCGCTCGTTTTGATGATCGTGTTACTGGTAAAGTTTCCGAATTTGCCCCTAATGCCAAAATCGCTCATTTTGATATTGATAGTGCGGAAATAAATAAAAATGTACATGTAGATTATCCTGTTGTCGGTGATTTACGTTGGTCTTTACCTTTATTCACAGCTAAACTTTCTATCATTGGTGCACAATTAAAAGATCAATATAAACCTTGGCGTGATTACATCTTTGAAATGAAACATTTCAATCCTTTATTATATCGTGATGATGAAAATTTAATCATGCCTGAAAATATTATCACTAATATCAGTAAAATTTGTGATGAAAACACTATTGTAGTAACAGATGTTGGTCAGCATCAAATGTGGGCAGCACAATATTATAATTTACAAAAATCTCGCAAATTTATCACTTCTGGTGGACTTGGTACTATGGGATTTGGTCTTCCTGCTGCAATTGGCGCTAAACTTGCAAATCCTGATAAAAAAGTAGTTTTATTTACTGGTGATGGTAGTATTATGATGAATTGTCAAGAATTTGCTACTGTTGCTGATTATAATTTAGATATAAAAGTAGTAGTACTCAATAACCATATGCTTGGCATGGTTGCTCAATGGCAACGTATGTTCTACAATCATCATTATTCTCATTCTGTATTGAGAGGTAAAACTGATTTAGTAAAATTAGCTCAAGCTATGGGTGTAAATGGTTATCGCATTGATAATAAAACTACATTCAATGAACAATTAGCTAATTACATCAATAGTGATGGCGCTTGTCTCATTGATATATTAATTCCTGATGAAGAAAATGTATTCCCTATGGTTCCCGCTGGTGGACGACTTGATCAATGGTATTGGAGGCAGAACAATGAAATATCAATTAACACTATTAGCTGAAGATACTCCTGGAGTATTGAGCCATATTGTTTCCCTTATCAGCAGACGTTCATTTAATATCAATACCTTATCTGTAGGCTATACAGAAGAAGAACATGTTACTAGAATGAGCTTTGTCTTGACTGCTGATAGTGAAAATGAAGTAGAACAAGTTATGAAGCAAATCAATAAACTCATTAATGTAATCAAAATCGTTAATTTGACTCATATTGATTCAATCAATCGTGAACTTGTGATGATAAAAGTAAAAGCTGACCCTATAACTAGAAATGATATTGTAAATATAGTAAATATCTTCCGTGCAAAAATAGTTGATATCAATCGCGAAACACTCGTTATTGAATTAACTGGCGACCATACAAAAATTGATGCCCTTTGTGAAATGCTTGCAGATTATGAAGTAATCGAAGTAGCTAGAACTGGTACACTTACTATGTCCCGTGGTACTATTCCTGTAAAAAATATGTAATATATAAAATAAAGACATTCTTTTTTATAAATTTTAATTTAAAATTTGATATAGAAGAGAATGTCTTTTTATTTTTATTAAATTTAAAGAGGTGATTTCTGTGATATTAAATGTTTTAGTAGATAATAATACTTTTATTGATAAATATTTTTTAGGTGAACCTGCACTTAGTTATTTCATTGAGTTAAATAATAAAAAATTTTTTTAATACAGGATATTCAGACATTTTTTAACTAACGCAAGTAAAATGAATATTTCTTTAGCTAACTTAGATTATATTGTTTTATCTCATGGCCATAGCGACTATACTGGTGGGCTAAAAAGTCTTTTACATAAATATAATCTAGAAAAGACAAAATTAATAGCTCATCCTCAAATTCTTTATCCTAAATGAAAAAATAATATAGATATTAGAATGTCTATGTCTTTTGATGAATTATCATATAAATTAGAGCCTATACTTACAAAAGAGCCATATTGGACTGATGACAATCTTGTATTTTTAAGTGAAATTCCCACTAAATTTCCATTCGAACGCATAAAAGTGGAAGAAGTTTTTAAAGATAATCAATGGCAAGATGATTTAAATTTTGATGATAGTGCTATGGTTTATAAAGGCAAAGACGGATTAGTTATCATAACTGCTTGTTCTCATAGTGGAATTTGTAATATTATCGAATATAGTAAATCTTTATTTCCTAATACAAAAATTCACAGTATTATTGGTGGTTTTCATCTATTAAAAGTCGATGATAAATTAAGAAAAACTATTGATTATTTAAAAGAACAAGATATCGATATTATTTATCCTGCCCATTGTACTTGCCTTCAAGCAAAAATTCAAATGGCTAAGTATATGAACATTCAAGAAGTTGGCGTTAATTTAAAATTAGAGTTCAAATAAAAAGAGTACAGATAAATTCTGTACTCTTTATTTCTGTTTATATTTATATTTCTATTTTTATATTTATTTTTTCTTTTTAAGCATATAACCTATAGCTAAAATAATAATCCATAAAGGTAAAATATACAAAGCATTTCTAGTATCAGAGATTTGATACATCATAAATGCAATAAAAAATTAAAAATACAATACATAAATAATTGATGATTGGATAACCAATAGATTTAAAATGTAAATCTTTATCTTGCCCTAAACGAGCTTTAGCTTTTCTAAATTTCAAATGTGTAACAATGATGATAAACCAACTAACAAGTACTGCTGCTACTGCAATAGAAACTAGATACATAAATACTTTTCCAGGGAAAAGATAATTTAAAACTACTGCGATTAATGTAATTCCTGAAGAAATAAAAATACCAACCATTGGCACGCCATTTCTAGTTAAAGCAGTTAAAATCTTAGGAGCATTTCCTTGACTAGCTAAACCATATAACATGCGTGAATTACTATAAATAGCACTATTATAAACAGATATAGCTGCTGTTAATACTACTATATTCAATAAATTTGCTGCAGCAGGTATACCAATATTAGAGAAAATCTGTACAAATGGACTTGCTTCTAATCCTACTTCATTCCATGGATATAAAATCATTAAAACGACTAAAGTACCAATATAAAAAATAAGAATTCGCCAAATAACTTGGTTTATAGCTTTAGGGATAGATTTTTGGGGTTCATCTGCTTCACCTGCAGTAATACCGATTAATTCTATACCGCCAAAAGAGAACATAACTACCACTAAAGAAAGAGCAAGACCCCACCAGCCATTTGGCAAGTAACCGCCATGACTCCAAAGATTGCTGAGATTTTCAGGAAATGTTCCCATATCTGTACAAATAATATATATACCAAAAATAATCATACAGCAAATAGCAACTACTTTAATAATAGCTGTTACAAAATTCAAACTCACCATATAATTTTACATTGATTAAATTAATCACTGTGATGATAATTAAACAAATAAGAGCAGAAAGCCATTGTGGTACATCTGGCAACCAATAATTTATATAAATACCTACAGCTGTTAATTCTACCATACTAACGATGACATAATTCATCCAATAATTCCAACCAGATAAAAAGCCTACGAATTCATGCCAATAAGTATTTGCATATGAACTAAATGAGCCAGAAACTGGATTATCTACAGCCATTTCCCCTAACATGCGCATAATAAAAAATATTACACAACCACCAATTAAATAAGATAGTGAAATAGCTGGCCCAGCCAATTGAATTGTTGAAGCCGAACCATAAAATAGACCTGTACCAATAGCGCCACCTAAAGCAATCATCTGTAAATGACGATTTTTCAAACCACGCTTTAGACTTTGCTGTGAATTTGTTTTCATTTTAATTCCCTCCATCAATCAAATAAGGTAATTAATTAAAAACCTGTAGGTTTTCTATTCCTACAGGGTTTAATTATTAATAGTACAAATAGATGTTACTATTATACACTATTTTATTTGTAATTTAAAAGACCTTTTTCACCAGCAACAACATTTTGTCCAATTTTAAAAACTTCAACTTTATTATTGCCAGTAAAAGCAATAGGAGATACGAGTGATTTACCTGCTTCTTGTACAGCTTCTAAATCCACAACTACTAAAACATCACCTTGTTTTACTTCATCACCGACTTTTATATTAGAAGAAAAACCTTCGCCTTCCATTTCAACTGTATCAATTCCAATATGAATTAATACTTCTGTACCGTCTTCTTTAGCTTCTAAACCAAAAGCATGACCAGTAGGAAAAGCAGCTGTTACTTTAGCATCAAAAGGTGCAACAACTGTACCATCTGTTAATTCAATACCGCAACCATCACCCATCATTTTTTGAGCAAATGCAGGGTCTGGAATATCGCTCATAGCCACCACTTTACCTGTCATCGGTGAAACAAAATTTTTTCATTAGACTGAAATAGTTTTGAAAATAATCCCATTTATTTATCCTCCAAAATCTTAAACATACTACTTACGTTTTTTATTTATTATATACTAAGCTAGTATTACATTGCAATAAATATTCTAAATCATCATTAATTTTTGCAATTTAATTTCAAAATTTACTATAAAAAAAGACTTAATCTGGCATATAAACCAAAATTAAGTCTTTTTATATCTTTAATATATATTTATTAAATTTAATCTGTCAATTTAAGTAATCTTTTACCATCTGCAATCGCCACAGCGGTTATGATGATGTCTGCCACCATCACGATAGCCATCACCATTACCATCACGGTAACCGCGACCATAGCCACAACCATATCCATAGCCTTCGCCATCACAAAGAGCTTGTCTTTCTTCAATAGAAGCTAAAATTTTATCTGCTTGTTCTTGAGTAAGTCTGCCATCTGCTACACGTGCTGCTAATTGATCTTTTCTAAGTTCTAAAATCTCTGCTTTAAACTCATCTAATTTACCAGCTTCTTTAGCGATAGTGCCAAAAGATTTACCTGTATCATGTCTTTCATCAATAACACTTTCTACGCTACGACCAGTGAGTCCAGCAACTATTTCTGCTGGATTATTATAAGCAGATGTTGCAAAAGCTGTAGTTGCAACGCTCAATGCTAATAATCCTGTAACGATAATTTTCTTTAAGTTTTTCATATTTATTCCTCCCTACTTATCTCTTATCTTTGATTATATTGTAGCAAGACTTTTTGTCAAAATTATGTCTTTTTTGTTTTATTTTAATGGTATTTTAAAAATAAATTTTGCCCCACCATCAAAATTATTTTGAGCAATTAATTCTATATTATGTCTTTCCGCTATCTGTTTTGCTATAGCTAAACCTAAGCCTGTACCTACTTTATTATGCTCACCATGAGTTTTATAAAATCTGTCAAAAATATGTGGCAAATCTTTTTCATTTATGCCTATGCCATAATCACGAATAATAATTGTGTCATTTAGCTAAAACATCTACCTTATTATTTTCAAAAGAAAATTTGATGGCATTATCTAATATAATCAAAAACATTTGACGGAGTCTTCCATAATCACCAGAAATTTTTAAATTAGGATTTTTTAAATCAATATTTATAGAAACATTTTTATTTTTAGCAATCTGCCTTGCACTTCTAACTACATCAGAAATTACATCATTTAAATTTAACTCCTGCTTTTCAATCGCAAAATCTGGATTTTGTAATCTAGATAAATCAAGTAAATCTCCCACTAATCTTTGCAAAAATTTAGCTTCATTTAACATCTGTAAATGATACTCATCAATTGCTTAGGGTCTGTAATAATCTTATCACAAAGTGCTTCTAAAGAGCCTCTAATAACTGTAACCGGTGTTCTAAGTTCATGTGATATATTAGACACAAAATCTTTTCGCATTTGTTCTAATTTTAAACTTTCTTTACTAGCTTCATCTAAACGTCCAGCTAATAAATCCATTACATTTGCCAATTCACCAACTTCATCTTTCTGTTTTATGTTACATTTAGCCTGATAATTGCCTTCGGCTAATTGCATTGCCACAGATTTCATTTTTGTCAAAGGTTTAGTGAAAAAATATGAAAATAATATTGCTAAAGCTAAAACAATAATAAGTGCTAAAATTATACTTATGCCTAAAATCATAAGCCCTTGATAAATCCCATCAGTGTACCTTCTACAGGTGAATGCAACAATACAGCTCCCCATACTTTTCCATTTGCATCTTTTATCGGCACACCTACAGTTAATGTCAATTGTGATAAAACATCACTAAAGCCTTCACTAAATACTGTTTTATCTTGAAAAACTTCTCTGATAACCTCACTGGCATTTGGTGGCAACTCAGAAAAAGTATAATTTACATGCATCATTTTATGATGTTGCATATTCCTTGGTGTGATGACATTCATATTCTCGTCTACAATCCAAACATTATAGCCCATAATTTCACTACTAAAATACAAATGCGCGCCATATCCCATGCCATTATATCGTCTACCACTTGATAATGATTGTGCTAGCGATTGTGCATAATTTTGTAATTGCGTCTTATGCAAATCCACAGTATATTGCTTGAATAACACTAAAAACACACCACTGATTATAATGGAAAAAATTATCAAAGTTAGCGCAAAACTTAAGCTTAATTTTAGAGCTATTTTATTGTTTAACATCATCACTTACCTCAAATTTATAGCCAACTCCCCAGATAGTTTTATTTCCCACTTATCATGAGGATATTTTTCCAATTTAGCACGCAATCTCTTTATATGGCTATCCACTGTTCTACTATCGCCGATATAATCATATCCCCATAATTTATTCAATAACATATCACGAGAAAAAACTCTATCTTTTTTAGTAGCTAAAGTCCATAAGATTTCAATTTCTTTTTGGTAAGTGATAATACTTTATTATCTATACTCACTGTATAATCAGCTAAATTTATCTGTAAATTATCATAACTAAAAACTTGTAAATTTTCTGTTTTAGGCTGAATACGTCTTAAAATAGCCTTTATTCTAGCCATTATCTCTCCTGGTGAAAAAGGTTTTACTATATAATCATCAGCACCAATTTCCAGTCCCATAATCTTTTCAAAATCTTCACCACGAGCAGTAATCATTATAATTGGCACATTAGATGTTTTGCGAATTACTCGACATACTTCAAAACCATCTATTTAGGCATCATGACATCTAATAAAATAATATCTGGTCTTTCCCTTTGAAATACATCTAAAGCCTCTTGTCCATCTACAGCAATAACAGTTTGATATCCTTCCTTTTAGCATAAGCTTCTAAAATAGAAATAATTTGTTTATTATCATCTACAATCAAACCTTCATAAAACTCCCTTTATAATCTATAATTTATTCTTAAAGTTTATAAAAGTGCATAAGAATAAAGTAAAACTTTCATTATACACTACTTTACGCTAACTC
>ENA-OQHP01000058-OQHP01000058.1-human-gut-metagenome-genome-assembly--contig:-NODE-58-length-32180-cov-1.674258_pt1 | contig 32180 bp, 31 predicted proteins | sample MGYA00242563_ERZ504717 | MGnify/ENA primary metagenome ERZ504717 (study PRJEB26092, sample SAMD00036212) | human gut metagenome | host: Homo sapiens | study: EMG produced TPA metagenomics assembly of... | reverse complement strand
GCTTTGAAATACAGGGGGGAAAGTGCACTCCAGTCTACGGGGGGTAAGTATAAAGGTTTCACGTCCGGTATTTACTCTGTTGCTTCATTAGGCGAATAGCAAGGAATACGCCATAGTATTGTCCATCAGGACCTTCTACCAAATCAGCATGACCAGCCCAGTCTACTTTAAACGGACGTTCAGCCGGCAGATGTCTCTGTGACAGAATCGGATTCTCAGGAGCAGGTTTGAAAGGACCTTGAGGATTGTCACTGATAAAGATTACTTCACTGTGCCAGCCTCCGGTACCACCTTCTGCACACATCAGGTAGTATTTTCCATCTTTTTTGTAAAGATGTGGCGCCTCTATCCAGATAGGCTTTTTAGACAAATCTACTCCTCCGTTCACTACAACTTTGTCTGTACCCGGAATAATCTGGTCTTTTTCCAGGTCGTATTCCCAAACTTTAATAACTCTGTGTCCTTCGTATAATGGTTTTTCGGGTGCATCGTTGTGAGTGACGTATGCCTTGCCGTTGTCATCAAAGAAGATGTCGGGGTCAATGCCTTCAAAATTCAATTTGATAGGATCGCTCCAGCCTTTCATCGGGTCTTTGGTTTTCACAATCATATTTCCCATCCCTCCTGAGAACTGAGTTGTAATCATATAGAAGGTATCATTGTAGGAATTATATCGGATAGTCGGAGCATAAATACCAGCACTGATTCCGGAATCTTCTACCTTTAACTGTGAAGGGCGGTCGAGCACATGTCCTATCTGTTTCCAGTTTACTAAATCCGTAGAATGGAAAATGGGTACTCCGGGGTTGATGGCAAAAGAGGAGCATACCAGGTAATAGTCGGTTCCTTTCTTGCAAATGCTGGGGTCAGGGTAACATCCCTGTAGTATAGGATTATAAAATTCTCCTTCTGCCAGTGGATTCTTTTCATATACTACATCTTTCCCCGTGTAGGTAAATTGTGTGAACACTGGAGTACCGGATCGGGCATCGTTACCTTGTTTCCACACGAGGCAGCGATGAGGCTTAGTGTTCCCAATGTGAGTAATTTAAATTGATTTTTCATGATTAAATAATTAGTTGTAAATAATTGAATGATTGTGTTGGTTAAATGAAGTATTTATGTAATCTTTCATTGGCAAATTTACTTGTTTTGTGTGGGGTATGTGTGACGGCATGTTGCATATCTTTTATTCTATGTTACGAGATACTGTTTTCTTTCCGATAGGATACGTGCTTATGTAATGACTTGTTTATTAGTTTGATATGAATGGGAATGTAATATGAGTATATGTAAAATGTACGTTTTGTAAATGCAATATCGCTTATGTGTAACGTGAACGAAAGTCTGGTAACGTAATTTATTGTAATTTGTATGCTTGGTGCGTATTTTTGTATGGATTAAATTTTAAGTCTATGGATAAACATTCTTTTTTTATTGCTTTATGGGTTTTATGCTTTATACCCGTATCGTTATTTTCGCGTAGCAGTGTCGTAAATGATACAATCTTTAGTAAAAAGTTAAATGCAGAAAGAACATGCTCGGTGTATCTTCCTCCATCTTATGGAGAAGTTCCGGGAAAAAAATATCCAGTGCTTTATCTTTTTCATGGAATGTCGCAAACTAATCAAGACTGGGTATGGCGCGGACATGTGCAGGAGGTGGCCGACCGTTTGATATATTCACAGGAAGCCCGTGAGATGATTATTGTGATGCCTGATGCTGGTGGTGATATTTACAAGGAAATATGGAATGGTTTCTTTAATATGCCTGGCTGGCTTTATGAAGATTTCTTTTTTGAAGAATTCTTGCCTTATGTAGAAAATAAATATCACGTTATTGGGGATAAAGAGAATCGTGCAGTAGCCGGATTATCCATGGGAGGCGGAGGAGCTACCGGCTATGGGTTGTGGCATGCAGATAAGTTTGCTTCGGTGTATGCGATGAGTGCGCTGATGTCAATTCCGGAAGAAGGAGCAGCCCGTTTTGATAATCCGGACAGCAAGCTGGCTATTTGACACGAGCTGTGATAGAAAGGAGCTGTATCAAGCGTGTGACGAATGCAGATGCAGGTACGATTCAGGCACTGAAATCAGTGAGATGGTTTGTGGATTGTGGAGATGACGATTTCTTGCTTGACCGAAATATCGAGTTCTTTCAGGCCATGGCGCAAAGCGGGAATACCGTGTCAGTTTAGGGTAAGAGACGGTGGACGACGATTGGAATATTGGCATTCTGCTTTATATTTGTGTCTGCCTTTTGTTTCAGGAACATTCAGTAAATAATCACTGTAAGAATAGGCATCTATGAAGAAATTTCTGTACGTATGTGTGTTTCTGGCGACTTCGATTCTTGGTGTGTTTGCCAATAGTGCAGGGGATTTGAAGTTGTGGTATTCTGCTCCGGCACGTAATTGGTGGGAAGCATTGCCCGTAGGTAATTCACATTTGGGAGGAATGGTGTTTGGTGGAATAAATCACGAAGAAATCCAACTGAATGAAGAAACATTCTGGGCCGGCGGTCCATATAGCAATAACAGAGCTGGTGCTTCAGGCTATCTGGATGAGGTAAGACGGCTTATATTTGAGAATAAAAATTGGAAGCCAGAACGCTGTTGGATGAAAAATTTATGACATCGCATCATGGAATGCGTTATTTGACATTGGGGAGTCTTTTGATGGATTTCAATTGTGAGGGAAAGATTGATTCTTATTATCGTGATTTGAATTTAGAAGATGCTACGGCTTCAGTACGTTTTCGGTGTGATGGTGTGGAATATACCCGTCGGTATTTACGTCTTTTTCTGATAACGTCATGGTTGTAGAAATGGCGACAGATAAAGGTAATAAGAAATTGGATGTGGATTTGAGATATGCTTGTCCGCTGACTTCAGAGGTAAAGAGCGAAGGAGGCTATCTTATAATGAAGTGTAACGGAGCAGAGCATGAAGGTATTCCAGCTGCACTTCATGCGGTGGTTATGATGCGTGTGAAATCGGATGGAAAAATAGAATGTAAAGATGGATGCTTGTCTGTCAGAGGTGCATCTTCGGCTACCGTTTTTCTCAGTGCGGCAACTAATTTTGTGAATTATCAGGATGTGTCGGGAGATGCATACGCTAAAGCGCGCTGTGCCATTGAAGGGGCGTGGGATAAACAGAATAAAAAGTTGTACGATGAGCATAAGGCGATTTATTCTGCGCAATTTGGAAGAGTGGCTTTACATTTGCCATCTTCGGAATTTTCAAAGAAGGAAACGAATGTACGTATTAACGAATTCAATAAGGTAAAAGATTGTTCACTGGCTGCGTTGATGTTTCAGTATGGGCGCTATTTGTTGATTTCGTCCTCGCAGCCAGGCAGTCAGCCGGCTAATCTTCAGGGAATATGGAATAAGGATTTATATGCACCCTGGGATAGTAAGTACACAATTAATATCAATGCGGAGATGAATTACTGGCCGGCAGAGGTGACTAACTTGTCGGAAACTCATGTGCCATTTTTTCAAATGGCGCATGAACTTTCCGTAACAGGTAAAGAAACAGCTCGTGTGTTATATGGAGCTAAAGGATGGGTGGCACATCATAACACGGATATCTGGCGGGCTGCCGGACCGGTGGATTTTGCCGATGCGGGTATGTGGCCTAATGGAGGAGCCTGGGTAGCTCAACATCTTTGGCAGCATTATTTATATTCGGGTGATAAGAATTTTCTTCGTGAATATTATCCTGTGTTGAAAGGTACGGCTGATTTCCTCTTGTCATTTATGACTAAGCATCCTCGGTATGGTTGGAGAGTGACTGCACCTTCTGTCTCTCCGGAACATGGACCGAACGGAGTTTCAATTGTAGCCGGTTGCACGATGGATAACCAAATAGCTTTTGATGTATTGAGCAATACTCTTCTTGCTGCACGGATTATAGGGGATAGCAAGGCATATTGTGATTCTCTTCAGTCTCTGATAAGTCAGTTGCCTCCTATGCAAATAGGACAATATAATCAGCTTCAGGAATGGCTGGAAGATGTGGATGACCCGAAAGACCAGCATCGTCATATATCTCATTTGTATGGACTGTATCCAAGTAATCAGATTTCTCCTTACCGGCATCCAGAATTATTTCAGGCTGCTAAAAATACATTGCTGCAAAGAGGTGATATGGCTACGGGCTGGAGTATTGGTTGGAAATTAATTTCTGGGCACGTATGCTGGATGGAAATCATGCGTATAATATCATTCGGAATATGCTTTCATTGTTACCTTGCGACAGTCTGGCAGGTAAGTATCCTTTAGGGCGTACGTATCCCAATATGTTTGATGCACATCCACCTTTTCAGATAGATGGAAATTTTGGCTTTACAGCAGGAGTGGCAGAAATGCTTTTGCAGAGTCATGATGGTGCAGTGCATTTACTTCCAGCCGTACCTGATGAATGGAGGATGGAAATGTAAAAGGCTTGGTGGCACGAGGAGGTTTTGTCGTAGATATGGATTGGAAAAATGTGCATCTTACCAAGGCTGTAATTTATTCGCGGATAGGTGGAACTATACGTTTACGGTCGTATATTCCTTTGAAAGGCAAAGGTTTGAAGCGTGCTTCAGGGGATTGTCCGAATGAATTACTTTGTCAGGCTGAAGTTGCTTCACCTTTAATATCGAAGAAACTCTCGAATCCGGAAAAGCCTGAACTAAAGAGAATCTATGAATATGACTTGAAAACAGAACCGGGAAAGCGGTATGTCGTGTATGCAAAGTAAAGAATTAACAGAATGAATCATTTGTAATAGAATAAAATCATGAAAAAACACTTTTTGCTAGCTTGTCTGTTAATGGCTATGGGAGGCGTGTACCCTGACGTAGTCAATGCCCAGTGTGGTGACAATGGAGATGGAACTTCTCTAATCCTGTATTTTGGGCAGATGTTCCTGATCCGGATGTGATACGTGTAGGGGATGACTTTTATATGGTGAGTACAACCATGCATTTGGTTCCGGGAGCGCCGATCATGCACTCAAAAGATTTGGTCAACTGGGAAATCGTAAGTTATCTGTATGATCGGTTGGATGATAAACCGAATTATGACTTGAAAGAAGGAACTGTATATGGACGTGGCCAGTGGGCTACTTCTTTGCGTTACCATAATGGAACATATTATGCTTATTTTTCTCCGAATGACACCCCTTACAAAGGATATGTGTATACTACTTCTGACCCTAAAAAGGGATGGACATTGTCGTCACGTATTCCTCATTTTCATGATGCATCTTTGTTTTTTGATGACGATGGGAAAGCTTATATCTTTTATGGTACCGGACAGTTGCGTGAACTGAAGCCGGATTTGAGTGATGTCATGCCGGGAGGTGTGGATATGAAGATATTCGAAAGAGATAAAGAGGAAAATGCTTTACTGGAAGGTAGTAGGGTGATAAAACACGATGGGAAGTATTATTTGCTGATGATTTCATGGCCTCGAGGAGGTAAACGCAGACAAGTATGTTACCGGCAGATAAAATTACCGGTCCTTATGAGAAAAAGGTGATATTGGAAGATGCATTTGCTGGTTTTCCGTACGTGGCACAAGGTACGATTGTAGATGATGGAAAAGGAAATTGGTATGGAGTTATTTTTCAGGATCGTAATGGGGTAGGTCGTGTGTTGACTATGATGCCTTGTCGATGGGTAGACGGCTGGCCGATGTTAGGAGATGAAAATGGACATGTGCCGGCTACAATGTCTAAGCCTGTACAAGGATATTCTTCTGAAGGATTGGTAGTGAGTGATGATTTTAGTGGCGAAAAGCTAAAATTAAACTGGCAGTGGAATCATAATCCGATGAATGAATGTTGGTCATTGAATGCACGTAAGGGATATTTACGGTTGACGACCGGACGAGTTGTGGATAATTTGTTTGTGGCTCCTAATACTTTAACTCAGCGTATGGAAGGGCCGAAATGTTCTGGAGTGGTTTGTATGGACCTTTCGGGCATGAAGGATGGTGATGTGGCTGGACTGAGTGCATTTAATGGAGATGCTGGAATTTTAGCTGTCACTTGTCAAGGAAGCCAGAAGTATTTGACTATGAAAACAGAAAGTGTCAAATTGGATGAAAAAAATAAGTCTGTGACAGGTATTGATCGAAATGAAATTCAAAAGGTAGAATTGACATCGGATGTGATATACCTTCGTTTGGATGGGGACTTCAGATTGAATAAGGATATAGCTTCATTCTATTATAGTTACGATAATAAAGACTGGAAGAAAATCGGAACTGATTTTAAGATGGTTTTTGATTATCGTCGTTTCTTTATGGGCACTAAGTTTGCTTTGTTTAATTATGCGACAAAGAGTCTGGGTGGTTTTGTTGATATCGATTTCTTTGAATATCAGCATATAAAGAAATAATAGAACAGGTTTTGCAGCCGAGACTCTGATAAAAGAAAAGTGAGAAAATAGTGTGGCTGGTGGAATCTTTATGTTGCGCCTGCTTACAGAATGATGTGTAATATTACGTTTCCCTTTTAGTCGTTTTATCTGCACTAAAAGGGAAACATAAACAATAAAACTAATGTCTATGATTAAACGTGTATTATTGTCATCGTTTACTGCGATGATTTGTATGACAAGTTATATGCAAGTGAAAAAGAGGTGCTGAGTCCTGATGGACGTTTGAAGGTAGTAGTGTCAGATGAAGGTGGAATTCCTTCTTATCAGGTATTCTATGATGGAGTAACTTTTATTGAGAAATCTCCGTTGGGTATGAAGACTACTATTGGTGATTTTACATCTTCTTTATCACTCGGTAGTGAAATCAAGGAGACCTCTATCCGGAAGAACTACCGTTTACCGAACATAAAAAAAGTAAGGTGGAGTATGCGGCTGAATCAGTAGTCGTTCCATTTACAAAAGAAGGGAGAACTGCTTTTGATGTGGAATTTCGGGTAAGTAATAATGACGTGGCCTTTAGATATACCGTTTATCCTAAGAAGGATATTTTGTGCTGTGTGATACAGCAGGAAACTACGGGGTTTGTCATGCCGGAAGGTACGACTACTTTCTTATGTCCACAAAGCGGACCGATGGGTGGTTTCGCCAGAACTTCTCCCAGCTATGAAACTCCATATACAGTAGATGATACGATGGGAAAAAATGGTTGGGGAGAAGGATATACATTCCCTTGCTTGTTTAAAAATTCAGATAAAGGTTGGATTTTAATTTCTGAAACTGGAGTAAACAGTTATTATTGCGGTAGTCGTTTGATGGGGCATGAAGATGGGTTGTATACCATTGGTTTTCCGCAGGAAGGTGAATTTAACGGCAATGGCACGATTTCTCCGGGAATTGCATTGCCGGGTAAGACTCCTTGGCGTACTATAACCTTGGGTTCTACACTGGCTCCTATTGTAGAAACAACTGTACCGTTTGATGTGGTAGAGCCGTTATATGAACCGTCGAAAGACTATACCGCAGAATACGGTTGTGGAACTTGGAGCTGGATTATTGCCGGAGATGCCAGTATGAATATGGATGACCAAAAGCGTTATGTAGATTTTTGTGCAGCTATGGGATATCGTACGGTGCTGGTAGATGCGCTTTGGGATACACAGGTAGGTTATGATAAGATAGAAGAGCTGGCTGCCTACGCCAAACAGAAGAATGTAGGGCTATATTTGTGGTATAACTCCAATGGATACTGGAATGATGCCCCTCAAGGACCTCGTGGAAAAATGAGTAATATCATTGAGCGTCGGAAAGAAATGAAATGGATGCAACGTATAGGTATCAAAGGTATTAAGGTCGATTTCATAGGTAGTGACAAGCAGGTCACCATGCAGCTTTATGAAGACATTTTAGCTGACGCAAACGATTATGGACTGTTGGTTATTTTTCATGGATGTACCATTCCGCGTGGATGGGAACGTATGTATCCTAATTATGCGGCCAGTGAAGCGGTATTGGCCAGTGAAAACATGAATTTCTCTCAGGGAAGCTGCGATGCAGAAGCATTCAATGCATGTATCCATCCGTTTGTTCGTAATACGATTGGGAGTATGGATTTCGGAGGAAGTACTTTGAACAAATATTATAATGCGAAAATGAACCGGGGGACGGCTGAGAGTTACGTCCGATGTATTTGCATTGGCTACGGCAGTATTGTTTCAGAGTCCGGTGCAGCATTTTGCATTGGCACCTAATAACCTGACTGACGCTCCAGCTTGGGCCGTGGATTTCATGAAAAAGTGCCTACTACTTGGGATGAGGTGAAGTTTATAGACGGTTATCCTGGAAAATATATTGTGATGGCACGTAAACATGCTGGTAAATGGTACGTGGCAGGAATTAATGCACAGGATGAAACTATTAAATTAAAGATAGATGTTTCAACTTTGTTTGCAGCAGGAGAAATCGTCAATTTGTATGAAGATAATGATAAACTGGCAGGCTCAGTCAAGGAACAGGTTATCAACAAGAAACAGACTTTGAATCTTTCTATTCCTAAAAATGGAGGTGTAGTGATTACCCGGAAGTAAATTGTTAATATTGGAATGATGATAAGGAATAAGATATTATTTTCAGTATTGGGAGGATTAATTTCTCCCATACTGATGGCACAGAATCCGATTGTACAGACCTGTTATACGACAGATCCTGCTCCTATGGTGCACGATGGCAGACTTTATGTGTATACAGGACATGATGAGGACAAAGCTGATTTTTTCTGGATGCAGGAATGGAGAGTGTATTCTACGGACGATATGGTGAATTGGACAGACCATGGCTCTCCGTTGGCCATAGAATCTTTTGAATGGGCAGATGACCGTGCATGGGCTGCACAGTGCGTAGAGCGTCAGGGTAAATTTATTGGTATGTCTGTCTGCATTCAAACTTACAGGAGCGATGGCTATCGGAGTGGCGGTAGGTGATTCTCCTGTGGGACCCTTCCGGGATGCCATCGGGAAACCGCTATGTGACGGCAGTTGGGATTATATTGACCCAACTGTGTATATTGATGATGATGGAAGGGCTTTCTTGTATTGGGGAAATCCGAATATTTATTATGCAGAATTGAATGAGGATATGATATCCATCAAGGGTGAGGTGAAGAAGCTGGAACAAACAGTGAACAGTTTCGGAGCTCCAAATCCGGATAAGCGTGTGAAGGGAGAAAAATACAAGGATATCTATACGGAAGGTCCTTGGTTTTATAAGCGAAAGGATAATTATTATTTGCTGTATGCGGCAGGGGGTGTTCCGGAACATATTGCGTATTCCATGAGTAAATCGCCCGTTGGTCCCTGGAAATATATGGGAGAAATTATGCCTTTGCAGGATACGGTTCATTTACGAATCATTGTGGGGTGATTGATTATAAAGGGAACTCTTATTTCTTTTATCATACCGGAAAATTACCTGGAGGTGGTGGATTCGGACGTTCTGTGGCTGTAGAACAGTTTGAATACAATGCAGACGGAACATTCCCTGTTATTAATGCTACGCAAGAAGGAGTAAACCGGTAGGTTCTCTAAACCCTTATCAGCGAGTAGAAGCGGAGACTATGGCTTTTTCTGAAGGTGTGAAGACGGAGCCGAATGATCGGACAGGAATTTATGTATCAGACATTCATAATGGTGATTATATAAAGGTCAGAGAAGTCGAATTTAGGCAAAAGGGTGCCAGCAAGTTAGAAGTAAGTGTGGCCAGTGCATTGAGAGGCGGAATAATTGAAGTGTATGCCGACAGTATTGGTGGCACGTTGATTACAGAAATACAAGTACCTCATACCGGAGGATGGGAAGCCTGGAAGACTTAGAAACAGCGGTGAAACAGGGTGAACAGGCTGTTTCAGGTACACATGATTTATATTTCTGTTTTAAGGGTAGAAAAGGCTGCAAGCTTTTCAATTTTGATTGGTGGAATTGGTAGAGTAATTAGTTTTTAATGATACATAGGGAAAAATCGATTTGATAAACTTAAATATTGAATATTATGAATATTAGCAAGATTTTGTTACTGTGTAGTGGTTGTGGACTGTTGAATTGTCTGAATGTAAATGCTCAACGACCTATTATTCAAACGAAATATACTGCCGATCCGGCACCGATGGTATACAATGATACGGTATTTCTTTATACGACGCATGATGAAGATGATGCCGAAGGGTTTAAAATGCAGGATTGGTTGTTGTATACTTCTACCGATATGGTTAACTGGACTGATCATGGGGTTGTTGCTTCTCTCAAGAGCTTTGATTGGGTGAAGCGTGATAATGGAGCTTGGGCTGAACAGGTAGTTGAGCGCAATGGTAAGTTTTATATGTATTGTCCGATTCATGGAAATGGAATCGGTGTGCTTGTTTCCGACAGTCCTTATGGACATTTAAGGATCCTCTAGGAAAGCCTCTTGTATGGCAGAAAGAACATTGGGATGATATTGATCCTACCGTGTTCATCGATGAGGATGGGCAAGCTTATATGTATTGGGGAAATCCCAATTGTTATTATGTGAAATTAAATGAAGACATGATTTCATATTCTGGAGATATTGTAAAGCTAAAAGAAACTCCGGAGCATTATCAGGAAGGTCCGTGGTTCTATAAACGTAATGGACATTATTATTTGGCTTTTGCTTCTACCTGTTGTCCGGAGGGAATAGGGTATGCAATGAGTGATAGTCCTACAGGACCATGGAAAACGAAAGGATACATTATGCGCCTACGGAGAGAACCAGAGGCAATCATCCTGGTATTATGGATTATAAGGGGAAATCGTATGTCTTTGGATTGAATTATGATTTGTTAAAACTGGAAACGAATACTCATTATGAACGCCGTTCGGTGTCAGTGGCAGAAATGCACTATAATGAAGATGGAACTATTCAAGAAGTACCTTATTGGGCGGATACCAAGCTGGAGCAGATCGGTACTTTTAATCCGTTCCGTAAGGTAGAAGCTGAAACTATGGCTTGGGGATATGGATTGAAAACTGCTCCGAATGCAGATAAGTCTCTTTCGGTGGTAGATGTGAACAATGGAGAGTACATCTGTGTACGTGGAGTGAACTTTGGAAAGAATAAAGCTCGCTGTTTTGAAGTTTCCGCATTGCCTCTTGAGGGAGGAAATCTGAAAATTCGTTTGGATGCTCCGGATGGAAAGATTGTGGGAAACGTGAATATACCGCAGGGAAATGAAACATCTAAGTATGAACTTTATTCTTGTGAGGTCAATGCGGTCAGTGGCATACATGATTTGTACCTTAGTTTTGAAGGAGAGAATAATAAGGATTTATTTGAATTGGATTATTGGAAATTCTGATATTAGTTTACAGCATAAATAGAGTATATATGATAAAAAAAGATTTTAAGAAAAGATATAAAGTTGTCTTACTAAATATTCGATGGGTGCAGAATTATGCAGGGAGTGGTTTTGTTGTCTGGTTTGGCAGTAAATGCACAAAACCCCATTATCCAAACATCTTATACGGCTGATCCGGCTCCTATGGTATACAATGACAAGCTGTACCTTTATACAAGTCACGATGAAGACGGTTCTACGTGGTTTACCATGAACGACTGGAAACTTTATTCCACGGATGATATGGTGAACTGGACCGAACATCCCACTCTTTTGTCATTCAAGACATTTGAATGGGCAGGTGGAGATGCATGGGCTGCCCAGTGTATTGAACGTGACGGTAAATTTTATATGTATGTACCTGTGACGGACCGTAAAGGTGAAACGGCTATTGGAGTAGCTGTGGCTGATAGTCCTTACGGGCCTTTTTATGATCCGATAGGAGCTCCTTTGGTACGAGCTGATTATGGCAATATAGATCCTACAGTCTTCATTGATGAAGATGGACAGGCTTATCTTTATTGGGGAAATCCGAACTGCTATTATGTGAAGCTGAATAAGGATATGATATCTTATAAAGGGGAGATACATGCGGTACCGATGAAGCCGGAAGCTTTTGGACGCAGGGAGGGAGATCCACAACGTCCTACTTTGTATGAAGAGGCTCCGTGGTTGTATAAACGTAAGGGAATGTATTACCTCTTTTATGCTGGAGGACCGGTTCCTGAACATTTAGCGTATGCTACAGCTGAAAGTCCAGAAGGCCCGTGGAAGTATGGAGGTACTTGATGGCTACAGAAGGAGGAAGTTTCACCAATCATCCTGGAATTGCCGATTTCAGAGGAAAAACTTATTTGTTTTATCACGATGCTTCTCTTCCTGGTGGAAGTGGCTTTACTCGTTCTGTGTGTGTTAGGGAACTTGATTTCCAGTCTGATGGAAAATTCCTTGCATGAAGATGGTGAAAGAGGGTGTTACGAAGAGTTTAAAACCTCTTTGTCCGTACCAGAAGGTGGAAGCGGAAACAATGGCATGGTCAGAAAAGATGAAGAGCGCTTATAATCCTCAGGTAGGAGTCTTTATTACAGCCTTAGCAGATGGAGCTTATACGAAGTACGGGCTGTTGATTTCGGTGAGAAGCTCCTTCTCGTTTTTCTGCTCGTTTGTCTACCACTCACAATGCGGAAATTACTATGGAAGTACGTCTTGACGGGCTGGACGGACAGGTGTTAGCTAAGATTAAAGTACCACGAACTGGGGGAAGTGATCGTTGGCGGATAATGGAAGAACAGATTCCACAGGTAACAGGTGTACACGACTTGTATTTTATTTTTAAGGGAAAGGCTCCGAAAGATTTGGCTTATTTTGATTATTGGAGCTGAATTACTGATGATATTGCGTATGCTATGAACAGGGTTAATTTATTTTTATTATCCGTTTTCACTTGTGTAGGGTGGAGAGGAGAATGTTTGGCCGGGAATGATCCGGCCTCTCGTCTACTAATGAGTTGCAGGAATGGACGTTGGAAAAGCAGGAGACTGAGCAGGTAACTTTTCGATTAGCAGACACTCTGTTGAAACTTCGTCCGCTGACCAACAACGCTGTAAGAGTGATTCGAAGCATGGGCATAGCTCATGAAGTTCCAGAATTAGTATATCTTCCAAAGAAGGTTCCTGATTATGTACTGAAAAAGGAGAAGGATAGTTATATTTTGTCTTTAAAGAATTTGAATGTCAGGTTTTCTGTATCTGACGGACGGATTTCGTTCCTTTCTTCTGGTGGCAAGGAAATTGTAGGAGAGGAGGCGAGTCTGATAGAGTCTTCTTCAGTGCAAGGAGAAAAAACGTATGTTTCTACGCAGACTTTTCATTCTCCGTTTGATGAGTGTCTTTACGGGTTAGGACAGTTTCAGGATGGTTATTTGAATGTGCGTGGTTTAACCAGAAGACTGACCCAGGTTAATACACAGATAGCCATTCCTTTTGTGATGTCGAATAAAGGATACGGACTTTTGTGGAATAATTATGGTTTGACAGATTTTAATCCTGCTTCTTCGGTAGTTGCACTTCAGAAAACGGGGTTGGGAGGAAATAAAGTAACCGTGAATGTGACTTCTACTGAAGGGGGGAAGGAGGAAGTGCGTGAAAGTAATGTATTTGTGGGTAAGTTGAAAGTAGAATCAGACGGACAGTATGCTTTGATGCTGGATGTGGGAAGTTTAATGGCGCGTAGACATAATCTGGCAATTGATGGGCATACGGTAGTGACATGAATAATCTCTGGTTGCCACCTACAGTTCCCATATTGGTAGATTTAAAAGCGGGAGAGCATAATTTAAGGGCTGAATTGACTAAAGAGGATGCACCTAAAGTGTATTTTAGAAAAGTAGATGAAACTACTACTTTTCGCTCTCCGGTATCGAATGGAATAGATTATACTTTCTTTGCAGGAACAGCCGATGAAGTGATTGCTTCTTATCGGGAAGCGACAGGAGAAGTCCCTATGTTGCCAGCGTGGGCTTTGGGATACATTCATTGCCGGGAACGTTTTCATTCTCAAAAAGAATTCTGGAAACGGCTTTCCGAATTTCGAAGAAAAAAATTGCCGGTTGACTTGATGGTACAGGACTGGCAGTACTGGGGAAAATATGGATGGAATGCCATGCGTTTTGACGAGATAGATTATCCTGCACCTCGGGAAATGACCGACAGTCTTCACCGGATGGGCATGAGATTGATGTTGTCGGTTTGGTCGAAAGTGGACCAGAATTCTGTGTTAGGAAAACGTTTAGCTGATAAGTCCTATTACATACCAGGTACTCCTTGGGTTGATTTTTTTAATCCGGAAGCTGCTTCTTTTTATTGGAAAAACTTTCGGGATAGTCTGGTGCTTCCGATAGGAATAGATGCTTGGTGGCTGGATGCAACGGAGCCGGAAAATGACGATTTGGTAGGACGTAGGGTAAACCATTCCACTTTCCCCGGAGAAGTGTTCCGGAATGTGTATCCACTTGTGGTCAACAAAACGATATATGAAGGTTTACGAGGTCTTTCCACTGATGAGGGAAAACAACGTGATTCTATTTCTCGGACTATTCTGCTTACCCGTAGCGGATTTCCTGGCATTCAGCGATATGGGGTTGCTACTTGGTCAGGAGATGTCGGGAATGACTGGGATACATTTCGTCGTCAGATTGTTGCAGGACTGGGTATTTCTGTTTGTGGTCTGCCTTGGTGGACTTATGATGCTGGAGGATTCTTTCGTCCAGGCGATGCACAGTATACAGATGCACATTTTCATGAGCGTTTTTCCAGATGGCTTCAGACTTCTGTCTTTTTACCTTTGATGCGTGTACATGGGTATATGACTAATACTGAGTTTTGGAATTATGGAGATAAAGTGACGGGATATGGCTCGTAAATCATTCGGAGCTGCGTTACCGCCTTTACCATATATCTATTCTGAAGCAGCATGGGTCTCATTGGGAATGGTACGATGTTACGTCCTCTGATGATGGATTTCCCTCAGGATACTCAAGCTTATCTTTGAAATATCAATATATGTTTGGTCGGTTTCTGCTGGTTTCTCCTATCGTGGAAGAGGGACCTGTCGTGTGGAAGACATACCTGCCTGCCGTTCAGGGTGGATGGTATGATTTCCATGACAACCAGTATATGTCAACGGGTTGGGTTCAGACTTCAGTCTCTCCGGACTACATTCCTGTATTTGTCAAGGCTGGCACTGTCTTGCCTTTGTCATCAGGATATGCAGAAAATGCGCAGAAAGCCTTGAAATCAGATTTGGAGATACGTGTTTATGCAGGAACAGATGGAACCTATCAATTGTATGAGGATGAAGGTACAGACTACAACTATCAAAAAGGAGGATATTCTTGCATTCGTCTGTTTTGGGATGATGCGCATTCCATTTTGATTATTGGTAAACGGAGTGGTCAGTATGAGGGGATGGAACCGGTGCGGAACCTTAAGATTGTAAAAATAGCCTTGTCCTCAGATGGAAAATCGAACGTAACAGAAAAGTCTGTAGTCTATAAGGGTGAGGAGTTAAAAATAGCTTTTTGATAAAAATAAATAGAGATAACTGTTGAATATAAATTTTGAACTAATGGAAGTGAAAAGAATGTTTGTGACATTGACATCATTGATGGCTTTGTCTTTGGGACCTGTTTCTGCACAGGCTCAGACTGGAACCGAGAAGGTGAATGAGAAGTTTCATATCTATCTTTGTTTAGGACAGTCGAATATGGAGGGAAATGCAAAAATAGAAGCGTGTGATACGGTGAATGTAACTCCGCGTTTCAAGGTGCTTCAAGCTGTAGATTGCCCGGATTTAGGACGGGAAAAAGGTAAGTGGTACACTGCTGTTCCTCCTTTGGCAAGATGTGGAACGGGTTTAACTCCAGCAGACTATTTTGGACGAACATTGGCAGATAGCCTTCCAGCTGATGTAGAAATAGGTGTTATTAATGTGGCTGTGGGAGGATGTAGAATAGAATTATTTGATAAGGATAATTATGCTTCGTATGTGGCCGGATCTCCAGATTGGTTAAAAAATATGGTCGCTGAGTATGATGGAAATCCTTATGCAAGATTAATCGAGCTTGCTAAACAAGCTTCTCGGTGTGGAGTTATAAAAGGTATACTTCTTCATCAAGGAGAATCCAATACCGGAGATCCGGATTGGCCGATGAAGGTAAAAAAGTATACGATAATATTCTTTCAGACCTTGGTTTGCAGCCTAACTCATTGCCTCTTTTAGTTGGTGAGCTTGTTTCTGAAGGGCAAGGGGGAGCTTGTGCATCGATGAATCCGGTGATTCAGAAATTACCTGAAACGATTCCTGTAGTACATGTGGTTTCTTCTGAAGGATGTGAGGCCGTATCCGATCGATTGCATTTTAGTGCAGCTGGCTATAGAGAACTTGGCAAGAGATATGCCCTTACCATGCTTGAACTTTGAAAAGATGTAAGTAATAGGGTATTATACGAAGAGAGGAGATAGACTCGGTCAACCCCGTCTATCTCCTCTCTTTTTATTCATCTTTCTTCTCCTCTTCTTTTTCTTTACAGCGTTCCGTATATTTACTGGGGGATACTCCGTACAATTCTTTGAATGCATTGGAGAAGTAAGTTGTATTGTTGAAACCTACCAGTTGGGCTATTTCAGACATACTGTAATTCTTCTCAGATTTCAGCAGGATTTCAGCTTGTTTCAGTCTGATATTCCTGATAAAATCCCGGGTAGACTGGTTGGTCAGTTCTTTTAGTTTTCTGTATAGGTGTACACGACTTATACCCACTTCGGCTGCAATCATTTCTGCATTTAAATCTGGATTATTCAGGTTCTTATTGATTACTTTAGAACCTTTTGCATCAGCTTTTCATCTGCAGACTGAGGTTGTGCCACTTCAATATTGTCGTTTTGTTCTTGTTTTCCGCTAAAGTTATTGCGTAATATTTCTCTGTTTTTAATCAGGTTTTCAATAGTTGTTATTAAAATATCCAGGTTGAAAGGTTTGGCTATATAGGCGTCTGCTCCTAGGGAAAGTCCTTCGATATAATCCTTTTCACTGTTTTTGGCGGTAAGAAGGATTACCGGGATATGATTGGTTTTGATATTCTGCTTTAATTTACGAAGCAACGTGATGCCGTTCACTTCTGGCATCATGATGTCACTTAGAACCAAATCAGGCATGTGGTGCATAATAAGGTCGAGTGCTTCCTTCCCGTTGCTACAACTTAACACACGGAAATGACTTCCTAATTCAGTGAGCAGATAATTTCGTATCTCATCTTCATCTTCTACAATTAATATAGAATGCTTTTTCCTGATTACTTTTTTAGTGCCGTCTTCGCTATTTTCGTTTTCTTCAATAGAAGCCGGAATATGTTGCAGAGGCTGATCTTCAATGGATGGTTGCTCTGAAATATTCTTATTACTATTCTGATAAAGCTCTTCGGTTGACAGATGGCTACATCCCAATGGAATATGGATGGTAAAACTACATCCGGACTTGTTTTCATTGTTCTTGACCGTGATAGTACCATGATGCATCTTTATGAGCGACATAGATAGATGAAGCCCGATTCCGGTTCCTTTGCTTCGTGACCGGTCATCGCTTATCTGATAGAATCTTTCAAAAATACGTTCCATCTCACTTTCCTTTATGCCGGTTCCATTGTCTTCAATAATGATTTCTGCATAGTTATTCAATGGATAAACATTTGAAGAGTTATTGACGGAGTTGATATATATGTTGATTTCTCCTTCATTCTGGATATGTTTGAAGGAGTTTGAGAGTAAATTAAAGATTACTTTGTCAAGTTATTAGGATCCAGCCAAACTTTCAGGCTCTCCATTTGGGTTATAATGTTTAATTTAGCTCCTTTAGCAGCTGCTTGATATGCAAATGTATTTTTTATGTCATTGATAAAGCTGATTAAATCCACTTCTGTGAAACTTAGCTTCATTTGGTTCTTATCTATCTTTCTGATGTCCATTAATTGGTTGATCAGGTTTAGAATTCTTTGCGCATTACGTTCTATCAATGAATAGCTTTTTTGTCTTTCGCTGTCATTATCTGTAGAGATTAATTTCTGTAATGGACTGATGATTAAAGACATCGGAGTTCTGATTTCATGAGAAATATTAATGAAGAACTGTAATTTACTTTCATTAATCTCTTCCAGATGTTTGTGTTTTAGCATCTCCTGTCTTACTCTGTATTTTTCTTTAGCCTGATGTATGAAGATGGCTATTATACTAATGATGATTAAGATATAGATAACCCATGCCAGACCGGAGTTGTACCATGCAGGATGTATATTAATGACTATTGTCTTTATTTTAGATTCAGAAGTGCCATTGATTGCTTTTACTTTAAATTCGTATTTTCCTACAGGAAGATTACTGAAGGAAACACGGGAGCTTCCTTTGGGCAAAGAGTTCCATGTTCCATTATTCATGGAATATAAATAGTTCTGTGGGGAAATGAAATTGTCTGTAGCAAATTCTATATAAAACGAATTGTCATAGTGGGACAGATTGATTTCTTGGGTATGAAATATATCATTATCTATCACATGATAACTTCCAGATTGGGTCATTTCGTTGACAGCTTTATCATGCAGATAGAAACCGGTAATTCTTATATTGCTTTGAAACTTCTGTGTTTCGATGTCATTCGGGTTAAAAAAGACAATGCCATTGGTTCCCCCAAACAGAATTTTTCCGTCGGGAGATATGCAATAGGCATTTCTTGAAAATTCATTATTGTATAATCCGTCTGATGCAAAGAAAGGAATAAACGATTTGTTATGTGAATTATATTTGGCAATTCCCTGACTTGTACTTACCCATATATCCTTGTTTTATCCACAATGATTGATGAGATCAGATTATTGGGGAGTCCATTGTGAGTTGTAAATTTCTCAATTATATTCAAATTATAATCCATTACATAGATTCCTTCCGGGGTTCCTGCCCATATATGGTCGTCTGGCCCTTGTGCAATGGTATTTATACTTAAGCCTATGAGCACTTTTCCTTACCTACGACTTTGAGCTTCTCAGTATCTATGCATTTAATACCATCATAAGTACCTATATACAATCGTCCGTTTGGAATATACAATAAAGTATTAATCCATTTGATTGATTTCTTTCTCTGATAGAGCCTGATGTACTTTCAGGTCACTATAAGAAGCCGATGAAGCTGGTAAATCTCACATAATAAAGCCCTGTCCCCATTGTGCCTATCCACAATCTTTTATGAGGGTCTTCTACGAATCTATATACTTTTGTTATTTCATTCCCTTCATTATTTCGCAGTGAAGTTTTTGAAAGTTTGTTTGTTTGCGAATCGAATACAGATATTCCACTAAGGTATGACTATCCATACCTTTTTTATTGGAGTCTTCAAAAAGGCACATGACGGTAGGAGGAACATCCGGGTTTTTATCTTGAGTTAGATGTTGGATAAAGTTGTAGTTTTTGTCTAATAAATAAATACCATCATTGTCTGTACCTACAATTAGTTTACCCTTATCTGTGGTTTCGCACAAAGCTGTAATACAATTACTTCCTATGTAATTTCGGATAGATGAGAAGTTTCCGATGTAGTTAAACATATTCGCTTGTGAAGGAATAAATGCTACTCCTTTCTGGTAGATACCAATCCAAAGATTATTGCTGCTGTCTGTCAGCAAAGAATGTACTTTGCTTTTCTTGATGTTTATGTTGTCTATGTAAAAATCCGTGTTGGCTATGGATTTTTGAAATGTCATAAGCTACAATTCCTTCTCCATCAATGCCAATCAGCATGAGATTGTCATTTTGTTTAAGAACTTTAATGGGGAAATTGGAATGAAATATTTGATGAAAGGTATTATCCGCCTGATTGTATATAAAACTCCTCGTCCGCTGGTTCCTGCATATATATTACCATTTGAGTCTTCTGTACAACAATTGATAAATTGATTTCCATAGAGTTTTCCAAGAGTATAATGATGAATCTTTTTGTTTTTATCAATTCTGATCATACCATGATATTCCGTGCCAATCCATATATTCCCCTTACGGTCTTCCATGATATCATTGATTGTATGTCCAATTAAAGATGGATTCCAATTCTCAATTTGAATATTTCCTTTATGGTCAAAAGTGAGTTTTTTGATACCATATCCACTTGTACCAATTAAGATACTGCCATGCTGAGTTGTGCGATACTTTTATTGTTGTATGATGAATTGGATTTTTTGATAGTCTTGAAAGAGTCGGATTTATATTCATACATTTGTAATCCTTTGGTGGAAGTATGTATAGATGTCCTTTGGCGTCTTGAAAGTTCTGTATACATGATTCCCAAGCAGTGAGGTGGAATCATTGAATTGGTTCTTATAGTTGGTAAATTTAGCTCCATCATATTTATTTAATCCATTTTCTGTTGCAACCCAGATGTAACCCTTAGCGTCTTGGTATATATGACTAATCATACTGCTGGATATATCTCCATGAGTTGAATATAACTTACAAAACTGTCCTTTACAAAAAAGAGGTAGAAAACACAGAAAGATGATTAAAATAAAGGTTTTGTTTTTCATTATCTGTATCATAAGTTTACACTTGGTTATTTCCCTAATGGATAAGTTTGTTGAAATGTACGTATTGTTAGTGATGCAAAGTAAATTCTTTTTTTCATTTCTCAATGAAAAGTAAAGGAATTAAATAGATATTTTATAGAGTTTCTGGTATAGGGCGGTGCTTAAAATAAGCAGTGTATGTGGACGTTAATACCCTTATTGTAGAGATGGTGTAACATATACATATGCTTTTTGTTACAATAGAAAATGAAATGTAACCATAGATGTAAGCTTGGTATCCTGTCGGACATACGTATTAATAACCTTTCCGTATTTTTGTTACAGTGAAAAATACAATGAAAAGTATATGAAAACACATTTTATTATTAAACGTTTTTTATTAGGCTTAGCCTTGCTTGCTTCTTGTGATTTTGGAGCTTTTGCAAAGGTGGTTTTACCTGTGCTGGTATCAGACGGTATGGTGTTGCAGCGAAATGCTCCGTTAACAATATGGGGTAAGGCTGATCCGTCTGAGAAGGTTTGTGTAAAGTTTCAAAAGAAACAATATAAGGTAACGGCGGATGAGAATGGGAAATGGGCTGTAACACTGCCTGCCATGAAAGCCGGAGGACCTTACTCTATGACAATTAACGACATTGTTTTAAATGATATTCTCGTAGGAGATGTCTTTTTATGTTCAGGTCAGTCTAATATGGAACTTCCGGTTAATCGAGTGATGGATAAATATGCAGACGAGATAGAAGGATATGAAAATACCTCTGTTCGATATGTGAAAGTTCCTTATTCGTATGATTTTTCTCAACAGAAAGAAGATATTCGTCCTGTAACCTGGCGTCCGATGACGACCGAAAATGTAAAAGATTTTTCTGCGATATGTTATTTCTTTTCCCGGTTGCTGGAAGAAAAGACTAATGTGCCGGTAGGTATTATTAATGCAAGTTGGGGAGGTACTCCGGTGGAAGCTTGGGTTAGTGAAAAAGGATTGCAAAACTTTCCGGAGTATGTACATCAGAAGGCCTTGTATGAGGATACAGAATTAGTTTCTCGGATAACAGAAACTGAAAGGCTGCATCAACAGGCATGGAATAAGTATTGTATAAGTCTGATGCAGGACTTCATGGTGTGACACTTGGTATGCGGAGGATTATGATGATTCGGATTGGGAAAGGTAGATATGTTTTCAGATAACTGGGCCATTCGTAATGGCGTCCTTTGAACGGAGTGCATTGGTTCAGGAAGGACTTTTTTGTACCAGAGGACTGGAGTGGAAAAGAAGCCGTTTTACGTTTAGGGTGCATTGTGGATGCAGACTCTGTGTTTGTAAACGGACATTTCGTCGGCACTGTTTCCTATCAGTATCCTCCTCGTATTTATAAAGTACCTTCCAAGTTGCTGAAGAAGGGAAAAATCAACTTACTGTACGGTTGTTTAGTTATGGAGACGTCCTTCTTTTGTAAAGGAAAAGCCTTATAAGTTGATTTGTGACGGGAAAGAAGTAAATCTGGAAGGGGGATGGAAGCACAAAATAGGTACGGTGATGCCCCCTTCTCCTTCTTCTACAGCCTTTCATTACACTCCTGTTGGCTTGTATAATGGGATGATTTATCCATTACGTCATTATACGTTCAAAGGAGTGGTGTGGTACCAGGGAGAGTCAAATGTGGGCCGTTGGAGCGAATATTCGTCTTTGCTCAGTGCATTGATAGCCGACTGGAGAACACTTTTCAAAGATGAAATCTTCCTTTTATATCATTGAATTAGCTGATTTCCTGGCACCGGATGATCCGGGGAGAGCAGCATGGGCTGAGTTGAGAAAACAGCAGGCGAAAACAGCCCGTGAGAATGCACACGTTACACTGATAAAGAATAGTGATACGGGAGAATGGAATGACATTCACCCTTTGGATAAAAAAACAGCAGCTACCCGTCTGGTGGAAGCAGTAATACAGAATGAAAAATAATAAACAGATATGAGTAAGATTCAGAATCAGAAAGTATCCATGGCCGAGAAGTGGGCTATGGATTAGGAGACTGTTCCGCAAATCTGGTATTCCAGATGATGATGATTTACCAGACCAAATTCTATACGGATGTGTTTGGGCTGGAAGGAGCAATTGCAGGAACCGTCATGTTGGTAGCACGTATTGTGGATGCGTTTGTAGATCCCACTGTCGGTATTTTGTCTGACCGGACTCAGACGAAATGGGGAAAATATCGTCCATGGGTATTATGGACAGCACTTCCTTTCATGGTGTTCTATGTACTGGCCTTTTACAATCCGGGCATTGAAGAAAAAGGACTGGTAGCATTGTATGCTACAATTTCATACACCTTGCTGATGACGATGTATTCTTTTAATAATACACCTTATTCTTCATTGGGAGGAGTCATGTCGTCAGATATTAAAGAACGTACCAGTATCACCTCTGTGCGTTTCGTTTTTCTACGATTGCACAGTTTGTGGTTCAAGGGCTTACCTTACCGTTGGTCAGCAAGTTCTCGGAAGGTAGTGACAAGCACATGGCTGGCTCTGTACCATATCCTTGTTTGCTGTCGTAGGTTTCTTGTTTTTGGTAATTGTATTTTTCTCGGCAAAAGAACGTATTACTCCGCCTGCCAATCAGAAAAATGATACCCGTCAGGATATAAAAGATGTATTAAGCAGTGTGCCTTGGCGTGCCATGTTTGTCTTAACTCTTTTTGTGTTTATCACACTGGCTATGTGGGGAAGTGCCATGAACTATTATTTGAAAACTATGTGGATAAAGCAGCTTTGTTTACTTTCCTGGATAATATAGGATTGGTAGCTACTGACGGTGGAACTTCAGTCGGGTATCATATACTTGATGCTTTCGGCTTGATTGTAACTTCTCCGGACAAAGCATACGAAGTGGGTTTTGGCGTATTTAATATGGTGGGAGCCTTGGTTCAGTTTTTTGGCGTAATTTGTTTATCGGAATTTTTAGCCAACAAATATGGCAAGAAGCGTACGTTTATCGTATGTCTTGCGCTGACGGCTATTTTCACGGCTTTGTTCTATTTCCCTTCAAAATACGATATTGAAATGATGTTCGTATTGAACTTCTTGAAGAGCTTGGCCTATGCACCTACAGTTCCTTTGCTTTGGGCTATGATTGCCGATGTGGCCGACCATTCGGAATATATCAATTACCGTCGTGCTACGGGATTTATCTTTTCGGGAGTGGTGTTTGCCTGAAAGCCGGATTAGGTATTGGAGGAGCTGTATTGGGCTTCTTACTGTCGGGATTTGGTTATGTTTCTGGAGCGGATATAGCTCAAAGTGATACAGCCGTTCATGGCATCATTCTTTCATCAAGTCTGATTCCAGCCGCATTCTTTTTTGTTGGTGTGGTGGCATTATGTTTCTATCCTATCAGTAAAGAATATAATGAGAAAATGCAGGCAGAATTAACAGCTCGAAGAAGTAAAAAGTGACTATTAATTAAGGAAAGAATATATGAAGAACAAACACATTGCATCATGGATGCTGTGCAGCCTGTTTATTATGGGATGCGGGAGTAAGGTTTCTGATACGGTTGTATCAGAGAAATCTTTGAAAGAGGTTGTAGGAGACAAGTTTTAATGGGAGTAGCGCTGAATGTACGTCAGTCATCTGGTGCTGATACTTCAGCAGTGAAGATTGTGAAACAGCATTTCAATTCCATTGTAGCGGAAAACTGTATGAAGTGTGAGGAGATTCAGCCTAAAGAAGGAGTATTTCATTTTGAGGATGCCGACCGCTTTGTGCAGTTCGGAATTGACAATGGCATGACGGTGATAGGACATTGCTTGGTGTGGCATTCTCAGCTTCCGGACTGGTTCTGCGTAGATGAAAAAGGTCAGAATGTTTCTCCTGAAAAGTTGAAACAGCGTATGAAAACGCATATTCAGACCGTTGTAGGACGATACAAAGGAAAAGTAAAAGGCTGGGATGTGGTGAATGAAGCTATTGTGGAAGATGGCTCCTATCGCAAAAGTAAATTTTATGAAATCTTGGGAGAAGAGTTTATTCCACTGGCCTTCCAGTATGCGCACGAGGCTGACCCGGATGCCGAACTTTATTATAATGATTATGGTATGGACGTGCAGGGGCGTCGGGAAGGAGTTGTGAAGCTTGTCCGTTCATTGAAGGAAAAAGGATTGCGTATTGATGCTGTGGGCATGCAAGGACACATGGGAATGGATTACCCCGACATCCAGAAATTTGAAGAAGTATGCTTGCTTTTGCTTCAGCTGGTGTCAAGGTGATGATTACAGAATGGGATATGAGTGCGCTGCCTACTGCACTTCGCAGCGCCAACATCTCGGATACGGTTGCGTTTAAGAAAACATTGAATCCTTATCCGCAGGAACTCCCTGATTCTGTCAGCCAGGCATGGAATAAAAGAATGCAGCAGTTCTTCCAGCTTTTTGAAAAACATGCCGATATTGTGACGCGTGTAACGGCATGGGGAGTTACAGATAGTGATTCGTGGAAGAATGATTTCCCGATTCGTGGAAGAAGAGACTATCCGTTGCTTTTTGACCGGAACTATCAACCTAAGGAATTTATACAGAAAATGATGGATGAGCAGTCGGATACGACAGCTATTGCACAGAAATAACGTTTAACAGGAGACGCTTTCAGTAAGAGTCTCATAAATCAATATAAAAATGAAAAAGGAAGAAAGATATTTGTTTCCTGCCGACTATATGGCAGATCCGTCAGTACATGTATTTAACGGACGTTTGTATATTTATCCTTCACACGACCGTGAATCAGGTATTCCTGAAAATGACAACGGTGACCATTTTGATATGAATGATTACCATGTACTGTCGACGGATGACGTGATGCATGGTGAAATCGTCGATCATGGAGTGGCTTTGAAGGTTGCTGATATACCTTGGGCCGGACGCCAGCTGTGGGACTGTGACATTGCCTGCAAGGATGGAAAATATTACTTGTATTTTCCGTTGAAAGACCGGAATGATATTTTCCGTATGGGGGTAGCCATTAGCGATAAACCTGAAGGTCCGTTTATTCCTCAGCCCGATCCGATTCGTGGAAGCTACAGTATTGATGCGGCAGTTTTCCGCGATGATGACGGAAGCTACTACATGTATTTTGGCGGAATCTGGGGAGGACAGTTGCAGCGTTACCGTGATAACAAAGCCATTGAAAGTCCATGTCTCCCGGCTGATAATGAACCGGCTTTGCCCAGTCGTGTGGTAAAATTATCGGATAATATGTTGGAATTTGCAGAAGAACCCCGTCCGGTCATCGTATTGGGAGAAGATGGCAAACCTTTGTTTGCAGGCGATCCGCATCGTTTCTTTGAGGCTTCGTGGATGCATAAATATAAAGGTAAATATTATTTCTCTTATTCTACGGGCGATACCCATCTGTTGTGTTATGCGGTAGGCGACAATCCTTATGGACCGTTTACATATCAGGGAGTAATTCTGACTCCGGTAGTAGGATGGACTACCCATCACTCTATTGCAGAATATAAAGGAAAGTGGTATCTTTTCCATCATGATTGTGTTCCTTCAGGTGGAAAGACCTGGCTTCGCAGTTTAAAAGTGGTTGAATTGGAATACGATGAAGAGGGTAAGATTCAGACCATAAAAGGAAGTGCGGATGAATAAAAAGTACTTGTTGGGTATATGTCTTTTGTCTTTCGGACTGACCTTATTTGCGGAAGATGGAAGTAAACTCTGGTTGCGACAGGCGTCTTGTGAAAAGGCGTCTGTCTGTTGTTCAATTTCTTCTCCTACCATTGCCATAGCTCGTGAGGAACTGGCTTCTTTATGGCGTGGAAAGGCGGTTGAACTACAACTGTTTGCTGATGAAGCTCATCGTAAGCTGGGGAAGGAAGGGTACACCATACGTACTTCCGATGAAAAGATAGTGCTTGGTTCTACTACTGAACAGGGCTTGCTTTATGCGGCCTATCATCTTTTACGTTTGCAGGCAGAAGGGGCAGATTGTACCCGTCTGGATATTGCAGAAGAACCAGCCTTCGATGTACGTGTACTGAATCATTGGGATAATCTGGATGGCACGATAGAGCGTGGATATGCCGGTAAATCCTTGTGGCAGTGGGATGAACTTTCAGATACTGTGTCGGCACGTTATCAGGAATATGCCCGGGCCAATGCTTCGGTTGGTATCAACGGGACAGTACTTAACAATGTCAATGCTTCGGTTAAAATACTTTCCAGCGAATACCTTGAAAAGGTACGCGTGCTTGCGGATATTTTCCGGCCGTACGGAATAAAAGTCTATCTTTCGGTCAACTTTGCTTCTCCCATGCAGTTGGGAGGATTGTCTACAGCCGACCCGTTGAATGAGGAAGTGGCTGAGTGGTGGAAGAAGAAGGTACATGAGATTACAGTCTTATCCCTGATTTTGGAGGTTTTCTGGTCAAGGCTAATTCAGAAGGACAGCCTGGTCCGTGCGATTACGGGCGTACGCATGCCGAAGGAGCGAATATGATGGCAAGGGCCCTGAAACCCTACGGAGGAATCGTGATGTGGCGTGCGTTTGTGTACAGTCCGTCGGATGCCGACAGAGCCAAACAGGCTTATCTGGAGTTTAAACCTTTGGATGGAAAATTTTTGGATAATGTGATTGTGCAGGTGAAAAACGGTCCGATTGACTTCCAGCCGAGAGAACCTTACAGTCCGTTGTTTGGTGCGATGCCCCACACCCCGTTGATGGCTGAATTTCAGGTTACACAGGAGTACTTAGGGCATTCCAATCATCTGGCTTACCTGGCTACTATGTGGAAGGAGTTTTATCGTTATGTGTCTCCTGCTTCTTTAAAAGGGGTGGCTGGAGTGGCCAATATAGGTGATGATACCAACTGGTGCGGACATGATTTTGCGCAGGCTAACTGGTATGCGTATGGTCGGTTGGCATGGAATCCTTTGCTTTCTTCTGAAGAAATAGCTAAAGAGTGGCTGGCACAGACTTTACGTCCGACCCTAAATTCGTAGAGCCCATGACGCAAGTCATGATGGATAGTCGGGAGGCGGTGGTAGATTACATGATGCCGTTAGGATTACATCATATTTTTGCCTGGAGTCATCATTACGGACCGGAACCCTGGTGTGAGGTATCGGGTGCTCGTGCAGATTGGTTGTCGTCGTATTATCATCAGGCAGACAAAAAAGGTTTGGGATTTGACCGGAGTCGTTCTGGAAGTGATGCGGTGTCTCAGTATCCAGACTCTTTAGTTCACGTATTCAATTCATTGGAGCTATGTCCGGAAGAATTTTTGTTGTGGTTTCATCATGTAGACTGGAATCATTCATTAAAGTCTGGACGTACTCTTTGGGATGAATTGTGTTATAAATATCAGCAAGGCGTTGATAAAGTGCGTGAGTTCCAGAAAGTGTGGAACCAGATGAAACCGTATGTGGATGAGGAGCGTTTTCAGGCGGTGGCTAAACGGCTGGATATTCAGGCGAATGATGCGGTATGGTGGAAAGATGCGTGTCTGGAATATTTTCGTACCTATCTCACATGAAGTATCCTGAAGGGGTAGAGGCTCCTGTATTCAAATTGAAAGAATTGAAAAAGGTAAAATTACCGATTAGTAACTATGAATGCCCTTCGGCAGACATGCTTCCACGGAAAAACAGCTCTTTGGAATAATTCCGTTTATCTTGATTATCAATTAGTTATCGATTAAGAAGCTAATAGGGTTTTCTATAGAATAAAACGCAAGGACGTTTCACATCAAACGTCCTTGCGTTTTTTGTCTTAAATGCACTTACGTTTAGTTGAAACGCACTTGCGTTTGAATAAACGTCCTTGCGTTTTTTAGAAGCGGCAACGGATGTCAATTCCCACTTGTACGGGACGTCCTTTTTGTGCGAATCCACGGCTCATTGTTTCAAAGTAGAAAGCCTGATAATCTTTGTTTAAGGCATTGTTTACCCAGAAACCGATTTGTCCGTTACCCTTGTTCAAGCTGAGTCGGCCGTTCAATGTGCCGTAAAGTGCCTGACTGGCATTGTTCTGTTCTGTCCAGTAGATGCGGCCTGCAGCGCGATAGTTGGCATCCAGGGTGATGTTGTCCAGAATAGCGTTCTTGTGCAGTGGGAAAATGTATTGTCCGCCTACGGCAAATGTATGTTTAGGAACAAAGGGTACATAGTTGCCGTTATAGTTTTCTGTTTCACTTATCACATAATCAGTGAAGGTGGCGTATGTATATCCGTAGTTTCCGTTCAGGCTGAACTGGTCAGTGAGCTGTGCGCGTAAGCTGGCTTCCGCACCTAGCTACGGCTCTTTCCGGCATTTACCGTGATACGTCCCAATCCACTTTCTGCAAAGCGTGACAACTGCTGGTCGCGAGTGTCCATGTAAAAGCTGAGAGGTCGGCTTGTAACTTTCCGTTGAACAGGGTGAGGTGAGAACCGATTTCGTAGTTCCATGAATACTCCGGCTTGTAAGGGTAGCTGCCTTTACGTCTGTTTGCGGGCTTTGAGCATACCGTTCAGAATACCGATAATTTTTTGTTTCTGTTCATCTTTTATGGGCGCTGATTCGAGAGCTGGAATCGTTACGCTGCTACGTCTTTCATCATGCTTGCCTGCATGTCATTCTGCAACAGGTCAGAGAACATCTGGATGTTGTATCCTCCCGAACGGTATCCTTTAGATACACTCGCGTAGATGTTGTTGCGTGAATCAAAGTCGTATTGCAAGGCGAATTTAGGCAACAGCTGGATGTAGTCGTGCGACAGCTTTCCATTATAACTGTTGTTTACGTTGAATTCTTTTGCCGGAATCATCTCAATTACTTTGTTGGCTGGAGTCAATGTACCGTTCAATGAGTAAGTATGTGTGAATTGGCAGCCACTATAGTAATCCAGTTTCAGGCTTTCATAATCCATACGGAGACCGGCAGTGAAAGAGAGTCCTTCCACCCGAACAGGTCATTGAAAGTGGACTGGTGGAAAATGGCACCATTCAAAATCGGTGTGCTGAATTTTCCTGGAATGGCAAGTTGTTCACCGTTAATTATGTCATTGAAGTTTAACTTCATGCTCATGGGACCCATTGATATTGCGGGCATGTATTTGTTGGCGTTTGTGTTGATGGTAGAATTCAGCAGTTTACTCCGTCCTTCTGGAAGGTGACAGGAGCCTCTGTATCCAACCACTGATAGAATCCGCTCACTCCGGTAGTCCACTGCCAGCGGCGTCCGGGTTTGGATTTCAACACGATTTCTTCGCTAAGTGTCTTGGAATTCTGCTTCTGCATCATGGTGTAGATGTTCTGCTCCGTAAGTCCTGGTCCAGTCCATGTGGTCGCGCAGGTACTGGAAACCGGTTACGCTACTAAGAATGAAATTGTCGGCTTGATATTCCAGGTTCAGTCCGGTGTTCAGCAAGTTTCGTTTGTATCCGCAGGCATTGTCGTAAGAGATACGGCCGATGTAGTCGGCACGGTCTTCTTCTCCGCTGACTTTACCTGTGTATTCATACGGATAGCCGCCCTGGTTGGTATATTCGTAGTTCACGGTAAGTCAAGCTTCAGGTTTTCGGTCGGCAAATAAATGGCACGTATACGTCCGCCGAACTCATTGTCCGTATCAATTCGTTTTCCGTTAAGTCGTTTTTGAAGAAACCTCCTTTGTGGTCATAAAACAATCCCACAGAAAAGGCAAACTGATTGGAAATACGATGGTAATGCGTAAGTGAGGCATTGTAATTGTTGTAGGTGGCAGCACCTAAACGAAGGTCTGTTCCCTGATACGTAAACGGTGATTTGGTAAACACACGGATAAGTCCTCCCATGGTATTACGTCCGTAGAGCGTTCCTTGCGGACCTCGCATTACGTCGATACGTTCAATATCAGAATAATTGAAATCGAAGGCCGATTTGTCGATAAAGGGAATATTGTCCACATAAAGTCCCACAGCCGGTGTATTGATGCGCGAGCCGATGCCTCGGATGTAAACCGAAGTCGTCAGTTTAGAACCATAGTCTGGAATGAATAAGTTCGGAACCAGTGCAGACAATGATTTTACAGAGGTTACCGAATTATTGCGCATTGCACTTTGTGAGAAGGAAGTTGACGAAGTGGCTTGCTGACGCAGACGGTTGTTCTCCTTCGGAGTAGCAATAACCACAACCTCTTCTATGTCAATAACCTTTGTTGTATCTTTAGGTAGAGAGTTCTCAGGTGATACCGGACCTGCCAAGCGCTCTTTATAGAAACAGCCAGTAACGAAACAATAGCAATATTTTTTTCATTCTGTTGAAAGATATAGTTTAGTTAACGCTGCAAAGTAACGCCAATTTGCTTGGACGGGCAATCCTAATAAATGAGGATTTTGCTTATTTTTGTACGTAGTAATAGGATTAACGTATGAAAAGAATGAAACAATTTTTGAGTTTGGTAGCGGTATGTATTTTCTCGCTCTCCGCTTGGGCACAGGAAACTGTGGCTGTCAATACGGGAGATCTTATTTCTCCCGAAGTAAAGAATCAAACTGTGACTTTTCGTCTGCTGGCTCCTGAGGCCAGGGAAGTATGGGTAGAAACAGACTTCTTTGAAAAGTCCCGACAGCAGACTCCATTGGGAGAGGTAGAAATGGCAGGACGTCAACGGATGGAAAAAGGAGAGAATGGTGTGTGGAGCTATACGGTTGCTTTGCCTGCGCCCGAACTGCATACTTATTGCTTTTATGTGGATGGCGTGCGTATGCTTGATCCCTCCAATGTATATATGCTTCGTGATATAGCTACTTACATGAACTATTTTCTTGTGGATGGAGCTTTGTCTGAGAATTATTTTGTTCGGGAAGTACCTCATGGGACGGTTGCGAAGGTGTGGTATCCGAGCCTTCTTTGGGGGATGGAACGTCGTCGGATGACGGTATATACCCCAGCTGGTTATGAGGAAGGGACAAAACGTTACCCGGTTCTTTATTTGTTGCACGGGGCCGGAGGAGATGAGAATGCCTGGAGTGAACTGGGGCGTGCTGTACAGATCTTGGATAATTTGATAGCACAAGGAAAAGCAGAGCCAATGATTGTAGTGATGCCGAATGGAAATGGGGCACAGCAGGCTGTACCGGGGGAATATCCTAACAGCATGTACAAACCTTCTTTCATGAATCCGAAAACCATGGAGGGGTCTTATGAGAAAGCATTTCCGGATATTATGAATTTTGTGGAAAGTCATTACCGGACGATAAACGATAAGGCGCATCGGGCAATTGCCGGATTGTCGATGGGAGGATTTCATTCATTGTATATCTCTGCCAATTATCCGGACAAGTTTGATTATGTAGGACTCTTTTCTGCGGCAATTAACCGTGAGTCGAAAGGAGAGAACACTTATATCTATAAGAATCTGGAGGAAAAGTTAGCAACTCAGTTTGCGGCAGCTCCAAAACTGTATTTTATAGCTATCGGAAATGCAGATTTTTATATCAGGACAATGTGGAGTTTCGTCAGTTGCTTGATCGTCATGGGTATAAATATGAATATGCAGAGACGGATGGCGGGCATGAATGGCGCAACTGGCGAAATATTTGAATAATTGGTTGCCGAAGTTATTTAAATAAACTTTATATACTGTCGGCTTCTACGTATCCGTGCATGACCGCATAGATGGCCAGGCCGGATACGGACTTAATACCCAATTTTTCTGTGATGTTTTTCCGGTGGGAAATAACCGTAGTCAG
>ENA-OQHP01000057-OQHP01000057.1-human-gut-metagenome-genome-assembly--contig:-NODE-57-length-32546-cov-6.315494_pt1 | contig 32546 bp, 32 predicted proteins | sample MGYA00242563_ERZ504717 | MGnify/ENA primary metagenome ERZ504717 (study PRJEB26092, sample SAMD00036212) | human gut metagenome | host: Homo sapiens | study: EMG produced TPA metagenomics assembly of... | reverse complement strand
ATTTATTGGAAAACTAATAACAGTCTTAAGCTTAATACTAAAATAAAAGATATCTTTTCACTATATTTCTCCTTTCTTCAATATACAAATAACTATCTAACTATATAATGATATCATATTTAATATTCAATTTAAAGATAATAACTATTATTATTAAATTTATACTAAAAATTTTTTCACAATTATGGTATTATATGATAGTATACAAAATAAATCTCAGAAAGGTTTTGTCATGTCAATAAAAGAATATTTTAAATTTGAAGAACGAAAAACTTCTTATTTTACTGAAACCCTTGCTGGTTTTACTACTTTTTTAACTATGGCATATATCATCATCTTAAATCCTAGTGTTCTAAGCCAGACAGGTATGGATTTTAATGGTGTATTTTTTGCCACAATAATTGCAACTATTGTTGGTTGTTTATTCATGGGGATTTTTGCTAATTATCCTATAGCAATTGCTCCTGGGCTTGCAATGAATGCTTATTTTAGTTTTGTTGTAGTAATTTCCATGGGAATTCCTTGGCAAGAAGCTTTAGGTGCTGTATTTATTTCCGCTTTAATCTTTTTAATCCTTTCATTGACATCATTTCGTCAAGCTGTTATCAACGCTATACCAGCTTCAATGAAAGAAGGTATCAGTGCTGGTATCGGTTTATTTATCAGTTTTGTCGGTCTTCAAAGTGCCCATATTATTGTAGCTTCTCCAGCTACCCTAGTTACTCTTGGTAATTTTACTGATCCTGTAACTTATATGTCACTTATCGGTTTATTTATAAGCATTATTTTAGTGGTAAATAATGTACGTGGTGCCTTGTTTTTAGGCATGATTATTACCTCTATATTATCTTTCCTTTTTGGTTATATCAGTTTACCTGATACTATTTTCAGTACACCTGAACTCGGTAATACATTTATGCAAATGGATATCATGGGAGCTATTTCTCATAATCTTTATACTATAATTTTTACATTTTTCATTGTTACTTTATTTGACACTACTGGTACTATGCTCGGTATTGCCAAACAAGCAGGATTGATGAAAAATGATACTTTTCCTAATGTAAAAAGCGCTCTTTTAGCAGATTCTATCGCTAGCCTTGTTGGTTCTATTTTTGGTACAAGTCCAACATCTGCCTATGTTGAATCTGGTTCTGGTGTAGCTAGTGGTGGTCGTACTGGTTTTGTAAACGTCATCATTGCTTTATTATTCCTCTTAATGCTTTTTACAGCTCCAATTGCTAAAGTTTTATCCACTGTTCCAGCAGTTACTGCACCAGCATTAATTATTGTTGGTTTTTATATGATGAGCAGTTTATCTCGTATAAATTGGGATGATATGCAAGAAGCTTTTCCTGCTTTCTTGATTTTTCTAATGATGCCATTATCTTACAGTATCACTGATGCTGTTGGTATCGGTATTATCTCTTATTGCTTAATAAAAATATTCTCTGGAAAAATTAAACAAGTTCACCCTCTACTTTATGTATTTATGCTTTTGTTTATTATCCAATTTGTAGTCTTAAGCAATTAAAAATTTGATACTTAAGGAGGTCCTTTATCTTCTATGTTTTTTCGCAAATATAAAATTCTTGGTAGTTCTTTAATTGTCGCAGCTTGTATCAGTATTGGTTTTCCTAGTCAAGCTAGTATGACTCCTATGCAAAATAATTATACTTTAAAGGGCTTAAGTCAACATCAACAACGCGAAACAAGTGCTGTTATTGCTTTAAAAACTGATAATGATGATAATACTTTTGATAAAAAAGAAACATCTAATCACTCTGTATCAGAAAAAATCGCTGCTATTTTAAAAGGCGACTCTGATAAAAAAGAACAAGATAAAGTAATAAATTATGGCAGTTCTTCTATCATGGGTTCAGCTATTGCAACTCGTGAACAATGCGTAAATTACTTGCTCAAAAATAACCCAAATCCTAAAATTACAGTTTCTGCTGAAGAATTAGTTGATTATTATTATGAAGAAGCTGGTAAAGAAGGAATTCGTCCTGATGCAACTTTTGCTCAAGCTTTAAAAGAAACAGGATTTTTTAGATATGGTGGTACAGTAACACCTGACCAAAATAATTATTGCGGTCTAGGTACAACAAGTGCTACTGTAAAAGGTGCTTATTTTGAAACAGCTCGTATTGGTGTTAGGGCTCATATCCAACATTTGTTGCTTATGCTTCCGTTAGACCTCCTCGTGAAGATGTAGTAGACCCACGTTATTCCTTAGTTCGTGCCGTTTATTCTACATCAACAATTGATACATGGCCTGGTTTAAATGGTCGTTGGGCAGTTCCTGGAAATAATTACGGACAAGAAATTCTACAAATTTTAGATAATATTACAAAAGAATAAATAAAAAGAGTTGAAATATATACTTGAAGATTTTCAAATTAATATTTCAACTCTTTTTTATTAAAAATTTTAAACTCATCCAAAAATCCATATTCTAAGCGATAAATAAACTGTTATACTATTTTTCACTTATTTGCTATAATAAACATAATTATTTTATTTAAATACATTATATTAAAAATTTATGATAGAAGGTGTTAATTTGATAAAATTTCCTAAACAAACAAAATACAGTTCCTCTCATCGTTTACGAGAAATGGTGCTTGTTTTACGTAAGCATAATGTACTTACAAGCGATATGACACCTGAAAAATTGCGTTTAATCCTAGAAGATTTAGGTCCTACATTTGTAAAATTAGGTCAAATACTCTCTTTAAAACCAGGATTTTTACCTGCCGATTATGCCATTGAACTGACTAAATTGCAAACACAAGCTAAGCCTTTAGATTTTAGCATCATCAAAAACTGCCTTGAAAAAGAATATAATAAAAAATTAGAAGATGTTTTTCTCGATATAGATGACCATGCACTTGGCTCTGCTTCTATAGCTCAAGTACATAAAGCTACATTAAAAACTGGTGAAAAAATAGTCATCAAAGTACAACGTCCTGGAATTTATGAAGTAATGGCTAAAGATATAGTTTTATTAAAACGAGCTGTATCTATCTTACAAGTCTTTAAAACTTCATCTAGCATTTTAGATTTTAACGCCATTCTTGATGAAATGTGGAATATCACAAAACAAGAAATGGATTTCATGATGGAAGCTGAACATATTGACGAATTTAAACGACTCAATAGTGAAGATATTTTCGTTGATTGTCCTACTGTAAAACATGAACTGACTACAGCTCGCGTGCTTGTAATGGAATATATTGACGGTCATCGCATTGATGAAATAAGCAAATTAAAAGCCCAAGGTTATAATGTTGAAGAATTAGGTATTCATCTTGGCAAAAATTACGTAAAACAAATCATTGAAGATGGCTATTTTCATGCTGATCCTCACCCAGGTAATATTTGGATAAAAAACGGTAAAATTATTTGGCTTGATTTAGGTATGATGGGACGCTTATCTTCCAAAGAACGTGATGCTTTAAAAAAAGCTGTTTACGCCCTTGTTCAACATGATACTTATGAAATGAAAAACGCTATTTTAACTTTAGGCACTGTTCAAGGAAAATTAAATCATATCCAACTTTATGAAGACATTGATAATCTAATGAACCGTTATAGTAATGCCAATTTCCAAACATTAAAATTAAGCGAATTAGCACATGATATCATAACTGTTGCTCGCCGTCATAAACTTTCTATTAATCCTGGTCTAAGTATGTTTGCCCGTGGTGTCGTTACGATTGAATCTGTTCTCAAAATTTGTTGTCCTAATGTTAATTTTATTGATATTTTTGCCTCTTATATGCGAGCTGATTTTAAACGAAATTTCAGTTGGAAAGAAGAATTTACTAAATTCAAACGAGATAGCTATTTAATGCTTCAAAAATCCATGCATATACCAGAACAATTATCTGATATCCTAAAAATGACAATGAGCGGACAAACTAAAGTTAATTTAGACTTAACAGGCTCAGAAGAACCACTTCGTCGCTTAGATAAAATGATTAATAAATTAATCATCGGTATCATTTGCTCTGCACTACTTTTAGGCTCTAGCATTATCTGCACTACTAATATGACACCTCAAATAATGGAAATCCCTATTTTAGGTGTATTAGGATATTTAGTAGCCGTCTTCTTATCAATTCGTTTAATGATTAACATTTTTAAAGAAAAATAGTTTTTTATGTTCATTTCTTTGGTGACAAAGAAACGAACCAAAGAAATCACCGCAGATAAAATTTTAGTTTTGAAAATAATTATCTTTTCATACAACGCTTAGAAACTCGCTTCGCTCAAACATTCAGACTAAAAACGTATTCAAAGATAATTATTTTCAATAACCTTACGGTTACCACAAAATTTTATAATGCGGAAAATAAAAATCACTACATTATCTATAACTATTTAATAATCAACAATAAAATAATACCAAATATTTCCCGCATTTTAACATCTTTTTGCGGTAGCCATAGGCTATTGGTAAAGATAAAAATATGACAATGGTTTTAGTTCTACTGTTTGAACGTAGTGAGTTTAGAGCGTTGTTGGCATATTTTATCTTTGCCAAAGTAAAAAGTGCGTGAGCGGGCAATTTTCTTTTTGTTTCGTTTTTCTTTTATATAAAAGAAAAATGAATATAACAAATATATTTACAATGAAAGGAATGTTTTTTATGCAAGGAATTAGAGGGGCTATCACTGTAGAGAACGATAATCGTGAAGAGATTATTGAGGCTGTCAAAAAATTATTAATAAACATTCTTGAAGCTAATGATATTACTGCTGAAGATATTGGTGCTGCTTTATTTAGTGCTACTAAGGATTTATCTAGTGTATTTCCTGCTTTTGCTGCACGTCAATTACCTAATTGGGATTTAGTACCACTTTTTGATGCTCAACAGTTATATGTAGAAAACAGTATGGAAAAATGTATCCGCGTGTTACTTTTGGTGAATACTGATAAAACACAAAAGGAAATAAAACATATTTATTTAGGTAGAGCAAGTCAACTTCGCCCTGATATTGCAAAAGCTTAACTGGTGTTATTATGTCAGAAACATTTTATCGCCTTTTATTTATATTTATTGATGTTATTTTACCTCTAACTATAGGATATTATTTCCATAAATATAAGATAATATCTTTAAATACTTGTAATTTCCTCTTAAAATTAAATATCCGTTTCATCATGATAATCACTGGACTTGGTAGTTTTTGGTTGATAAAAATAGACCAATTTATTTTTATTGGCATTCGTAGGAATTATCCTCATTTCAGCACTTCCAGGATTATTAGCTTGTCCATATGTAAACTGGCGACTTGGTAAAAATATACGCAATAGCGGTGCTTATCTTTTAAGTAGTATGCTCTCTAATGCAGGTATTTTAGGTGGTTTATGTGCTTATATAGCTATGGGACAATTAGCTTATGCTTATGTCCAAGTTATCGCTATGGTACAAAATATTTTTACACTTTCTTTTTGTTTTCCTCTAGCTGAATATTTTCATCAAAAATTCACATCTGGTTCGAAAGCAAAATTTCAACCGCATTGGCGTTCTATTCTAATCAGTTGGAACCAAATTGGTTTACTTAGTATGTTTATCGGTGCTATCTTAAATATTTACGAAGTACCTCGTCCTGATATTTTTGACCCCATTTTTAATGCTTCTGTCCATCTAGGTGCTTGGTTTGGTATTTTACCTGTAGGTTATTTATTAAATTTTAAAGCAGCTCGCCTATATAAATATCTAGCTTTGACTATTGTACCTGTTCGTTTTCTTATCATACCTATATTATCATTTATCACCGCTAGCTTATTTACAGATAATACTTTACTCATTTCAGTCATCACTTTGATTGGCATGTGTCCTATTGGTATCAATTCTGTTGTAGTTACTCAACTATATAAATTAAACACCAGTATTGCCGAAGCAATTTTTTTAATCACTACTATTATCTTTATTTTTATAGCTTATCCTATATTTTTATTTTTAATGACATAAAAAAGCAGTCAAATACTTTAATTATAAATAAGTATTTGACTGCTTTTTCTCATCTTATAATATAAATTTTTAGTCTTTCATGTAATCAGTAAATAAATTTCTGCTTTCACAAAATCAGAAATTTTATAGACACCACGCATTACTTCTCTATAATTTTCTGGTGTCAAAGATTGTGGTCCATCAGATAAAGCTTTTGCAGGATTTGGGTGAACTTCAATGATAAGTCCATCTGCTCCAGCTGCTATTGCTGCAAAGCTCATAGGTTTTACCATTCTCCATTTACCTGTACCATGACTTGGGTCTACGATAATTGGTAAATGACTTAAATGTTTTACTGCTGCTACAGCACTCATATCTAATGTGTTTCTTGTATATGTTTCATAAGTACGAATACCACGTTCACATAAAATTACATTATGATTGCCTTCATTCATAATATATTCAGCAGCATTTAACCATTCATCAATAGTAGCGCAAAGACCACGTTTGAGCATAACTGGTTTATTACATCTTCCAACTTCTTTTAATAAACGGAAATTTTGCATATTACGTGCACCAATCTGTAAAATATCCGCATAATGAGCTACAGCATCAACAGCTTCTACTTCTGTTACTTCTGTTACTACTTTTAATCCTGTAACTTCACGAGCTTCAGCCAAATATTCAAGACCTTTATTTTCAAGACCCTGGAAAGAATATGGAGAAGTACGAGGTTTATAAGCGCCACCACGTAAAAATTGTGCTCCACCGGCTTTTACGATTTTTGCTGCTTCTAATAATTGTTCACGAGATTCTACTGCACATGGGCCTGCCATTACTACTACATTGCCATCACCGATTTTTACACCATCTACATCAACAACAGTATTTGCTGGGTGGAATTCACGGCTGGCTAATTTATAAGATTTAGAAATAGCCACTGTCTGTTCTACACCTTCCATTGCCTCTACTGCTAGTGAACCCATACGAGTTTTGTCACCTATTACACCAACAATTTTCTGCTGTGCACCTTCCATTATCTTAGCTGTGAGCCCTACACTTTCGATAGCTTTTACTACAGCCATGATATTTTCTTCTCTTGCATCAGAATTCATTATTACAACCATTATTTATTCCACCTTTTCATTTATCTATATTTAAGATTAATTTATTTCATTTACTAATTTATTACTAGCTTTATATACTGGGAATTTTCCCAAGTTTTTAAGCCAAAAACATTTTTTACTAGCCTGCATAAGTGCTTCCTGTAAAATATCTTTATCCACATTAGCATCTATTTCTATGAAAAAAATATACTCGCCTAAACTTGTACGCGCAGGTCTTGATTCAATTCTTGTCATATTTACTTTTCGACAAGCAAAATCACCCAAAAGTTCGTATAAACTGCCAGCTCTACCATCTATCTGACAAATTATCATCATATTGGCTACATCTTGATATTTTTTTACTTTATCTTTATTAGTCAATAAAATAAATCTAGTAAAATTATCTTCAACATCTTGAATATCTGTATCTATTATCTGCAAATTATATAAATTAGCTGCTGTTTTTGTCGCTATTGCCGCATAACCATCTCCATAACAGCTTGCTTTTTCTGCTGCTCTAGCTGTACTAGAAACAGATTCTGTCTTTGCCGTTGGATAATGACTCTTTAAATATTCTCTACATTGAGCTAATGGTTGAATATGAGAAATTATTGTGTGTATCTTAGCATTAGGATTTTTTGTTAATAATTGATTATGTACACTCCATATTAATTCAGACTCTATCATTAAGTCAACATCATGAGCCAAAGTATCCAAGGTAATACGAACTGAACCTTCTATTGAATTTTCCACTGGTACTAAACAATAATCTACATCTTTTTGTGCAACAGCTTGTATCGCATCTTGTATTGTATTATATGCCACTAAATTCATTTTTTCTTTACGCAAATTAGCCATATAAATTGCAGCTTCTTCACTATTTGTTCCATGAGGTCCTAAAAAAGCTAATTTCTTCATGAAAAGCCTCCTTTCTTTTTTATCTAATTGATTTAAAAATAATAAAAGCCTCACCCTAATATAAGGGCGAGGCTGAATTCACGGTACCACCTTATTTATCTATAAAAATATAGATATCTCTCATCAAGTACGGGACTAATCCGATACTGTCCTTTTCGATAACGGTAAGGCTCCGGCTCCACCTACAATAAGTTCAGCGAGCAATTCCGAGGTGAACTTCAATAAATACTCTCATATCAAGTTTCCAGCATCCTTGACTCTCTGTCATGATTATATTTATCTACTTTTCCTCTTCATCATCTTTAGCGTGTTTACATAATATCATATAAAAAATAAAACGCAATAGTTTTTATTGTAACTTTGTAATATTTAAATAAAATTATCATCAATATAATTTTTCAATTACACTATCATCTATTTTAAAACAATGCTCTTTTGCTGGAAATGTTTTTGCTTTTGTTTCTTCAATATAACCTTTAAAAGCTTTTGTCATTTCTTCACCAACATTTGCAAAGCGTTTCACAAATTTAGGTTTAAATCCGCCAAACATACCAAGCATATCTTGATATACTAAAATCTGACCATCGCAATCACTACCTGCACCAATGCCAATTGTCGGTATATTTATTTCTTCAGTGATAATTTTTGCCAATTTATCAGGAATACATTCTAACACTACAGCAAATGCACCTGCTTTTTCTACAGCTTTTGCTTCTTGAAGAATTCTTTTAGCAGCATCTTCACTTTTTCCTTGAACTTTAAAACCGCCAAAAGCATTAACAGATTGTGGCGTAAGCCTATATGTGCCATAACAGGAATAGAAGCTTCGACAATTGCCTTTATCTGTGGGCAAACACTTTCTCCGCCTTCTAATTTTACTGCCTGACAATGACCTTCTTGCACTAAACGACCTGCATTTTTCACAGCATCATAAACAGATGTCTGATAAGACATAAATGGCATATCACCTACAACTAAAGCATTTTTTGCTCCTCTAGTAACAGCTTTTATATGGTGTATCATATCTTCCATAGTAACAGATAATGTATCTTCATAACCAAGCATGACCATGCCTAAGGAATCACCTACTAAAATTCCATTAACTCCAGCTTCATCAATCAACTTTGCTGTAGAATAATCATATGCTGTAAGCATTGTAATTTTATCTTTGTTTTCCTTTTGCATTTTAAATGTTGATACTGTATTTTTCACTATCAAAAACCTCTTTCATTTCACTATAATCTTTTAATGAATTTTTACTTTGTGCAATTTCAATTAATTTTTGTGATAATAACTTATAAATTTCTTTTTCTTGATTTAAATTTTCTTGATTAAATGCATTTAAATGTTTTTTTATCGTAACTACATCATTTCTCTCTACTGGGCCAGTCAAAGCATCTTTGATATCAAAAGTAGTTAAATTAGCTACATTACCCTGCAATAATGCAATAAAATATTTTTTGCCATCTTTTTATCTACACCACAACGATTTAATAAATCTATACTCGTGGCAAATAGAGCTGTAACTAAATTACTAGCCATTACTGCACTAGCATGATATAGTGCTTTCTTTTGCGTATCGATTTTTATGATGTCATTACCACATTTTTGAAAAATCTGCATCAAGCTATCTAAATGCTCACTATTACCTTCAATAGTAAATACAGCATTTACTAAATTTTTATAAGCTTCATACCTATCATTTATCGCACAAAGTGGGTGGATAGAATATGCATATGCACCTTTATTTTGAGCATCAAAAAAGCGGTCGAAGATATCGAACCGCTACAATGACAAATATTTTTATTTCTAATATCCAGATTTCTCATATAATCCCAAATTGACTAATACTACCATCAGGCACTGTCAAAAATAAGGTATCACTGTCTTTTAAGATATTTTCAAGATTTATATATAATTTAGTACTGGTAAAATCTGCTGCTGATTTTGCCGATTTTAAAGATTTACTAAAATAACCTACAATCTCTACATCATTTTGACTGCAATTATTTTGTAAATATTTTCCTAGGGAAAAGCCTACTTTCCCCGCACCAATAAATCCTATTTTCATTTTATCACCTCTTTTTCTTGGAAGTAATACAATGAAATCTCTGGTAAGGTCTTGTTCTTTCGATACAATCCTTTTTAATTAGATAAAAATAAAAGTTTGTGGTACAGTTTCGCTTCGAATACTATCCATCACATAATATATCATTTATTATCTATTTCGTATAGAGCTAAAATTTATTTTAATAAATCTTAAATTTTTTCAAAAAAACATTTGACAAATATAAATCAATCTGATATTATAATATACGCGGTTAAGACAACCGCAAACAAATGGCCTTGTAGCTCAGCTGGATTAGAGTGTTTGACTACGAATCAAAAGGTCGCAGGTTCGAGTCCTGCCAAGGTCACCATTTGTAATGGGTAGGTGCCCGAGTGGTTAAAGGGAACGGACTGTAAATCCGTCGCCGTAGCTACGATGGTTCGAATCCATCCCTGCCCACCATTTTGTAAATTAAAGCTTCGATTTTATCGGAGCTTTTTTTGTTTTATAAATATATGTATAAAAATTGCTTTCTAATTTAATTATTAGAAAGCAATTTTTATTTACTTATTATATTTTAAATCTTCAACTTTAACTGAGTCTGGTTCTGCAAACCAAGATAAAGCATAAACAGCAGATGAAATATAATCTATAGCATATTCATTTGTAGACCAAGAACCTACCACGTCAAGATAAGATTTTGCTATAGGAATATTTCCACTGTTCAAGTATTCTGTTTGGTCTGGATCTCCACCTATAACATGATTTGGTCCACCGACAACAAGACCTGAAACATAAGCTCCTGTGCTTTCATGGATACGATTATGTGGATGTAATGGTGGATTATCTCCTACACCAGTCATAAAACTCTTATCAAGTGAATTTCTTCCAAAAAGATAATGAATTTGTGCTAGTGCTCCTTCTAAATATTCTTGTTTTGGCTTAATTTGATATGCCATTAATAAAATATCACCTTTAGTCAAAGCATTTTTAGTTGAAGCCCATGTATATTCATTTTCTTTTAAAGAACAATTAAAACCATCTGTTTTTATACTTGTACAAATATCGTCTGCATAACTACTTAAAGCATTAATAACTTTATTTTGAAGTTGCTTATCTGCATTATTAGACTTAGCATATGCAAATTGTGCTAAAGCTAAAGTATCATCCCATGTAAAAAAGCTTGGTTTATCAGTTAAACGTTTAGACTCTTTCTTCAAATAAGATTCATACTTAGCATCACCTGTTGTTCTAAACATTTCTGCAGCTAACCATAAACGTTCTTCAAGATCTGTATTTTTATTATATGGGCCTGAACCATTTTCTTGTCCTTCATCAACACGATAAATTGGTTTAGGATTTTTTTCTAAATATTGCCAAACAGCTTCAGCATTTTGTTTTAAATTTTTAGCATAATCTTTATCATATTGTTCATATACACGTGAAGCTATTGCTAAACTTGCACCATACATAGCTGTACTAGAAGTAGCTGTACTAAAAATATATCTATCTTGCTTATCTGTATCTGGAGAAATATCCAATCCTGGCCAAGTCAAACCTGATACTTTATGGAATGTACTGCCATCTTCACGTTGCATTTTTTCCATCCAGTCAAGTTCAAATTTTACCTCTGATAAAACATCTGGCATATTTGTATTATTTTCTATGCCTTTTGGAAATAACAATTGACCTTTAGTGAAATGATCGGGATTTGCTTCATATGCTAACAATAATTCAGCACTACTTAATGCTCCTGTTGTTATATATTTACCATAATCTCCTGCATCATACCATCCACCACTAACATCTATTTTATCACCTTTATTATTTAATTTATCAGAGAAATAAACACGAGCTTCTTTATCTTGCTTGTGTCCACCTTCTAATTTTAGTCCAGAAACTTTATCATCATTTATAGCAGTATTAGTTCTTGATAAAGTATATGAACGCCAACTTTGTACCATAGGTACATCATAGACATCATCACCAATTACAAAATCATATGATTCACGATTACCTACTTTTAAAATATATGTTCCTGGTACATTCAAAGAAGAAAAATCGGCTTTACGTAAAGTTTCTTCAGAAATTTTATCATATTTAGGTTCAGATAAATTTCCTTTAAATACAACTTTATTATCTTTTGTATCAATTATTTCAAAAGTAGTATCATTAGAGTCAGTTACCATTGCTACTTTTGAATAATTTGGCAGATATCCTACTTGGTCAACATGTAGCCCCATATCAGCAGCTTCTATAGGTAGTGATATCGATGAAAAACTTACCGCCATTAATCCAGATAAAATAATTTGACTGAGTTTTTTCTTATTATACATAATCAAATATCTCCTTATTCAGTAAATGGAGTATATTTTATCCATTGATATTCTGCTTTTACAGGTAAATTTTTATCATCAAATGCATTCAACCATTCATCTACACCTGTTCCACACCAAGCATTCATCATAAGTTTAGCTTTTGTTACCGGAATTGTTGTTCCTTCCAAACGATATACTTCTTTACCATCAACAAACCAAATAATTTTATCTTTATGCCATTCAAAGCCATAAGTATGGAAACTTTCAGATGCATCAAAACCTAAATCATATAAATATTCATGTCCACCTTTTCCATCACGGAAATAATTAAATTGAACTTTTGTTGTATCTTTTCCTAAAAATTCTATATCAATTTCATCCCATGGATTATTATCAGATGGACCAGTATATGTGAAGAAAGAAGATACTACACCATCATTTTTTATTGGTTTCATTGATACTTCATATTTTCCATAACCGTAAAAATCTTTACTACGAAACTCTCCACCAGAATATGGTATTTTATCAGCTTTTTTTTCTTTATCAATAATTAATTGAAGGTTTCCACCATCAAATGTAACATTTTCTTTATGCCAATTTACATTGAACATATATCCATTTGTCCATCCATCAGAAGCCTCAAATCCTTTTGGCATTCCATTTTGGAAATTCACTTCAAAAGCTTCACTTGCTTTTACATCGCTAGCTGGTGCTGCCATAACAATAGATGGTGTTACTATACTATTTGGAATTACTGTTGGTGTAATGGATAATGCCATAAGCATTGTACTAACAATAGCTTTTTTCTTTAAACTCATAAACTACACTCCTTCACTTATTCAATAGAATAATCTTCGCCATTCGTTTTAATTACTTTTTGATACCAATAAAAAGATTTTTTCGGTACGCGTTTTAATGTACCTTTTCCTTGATTATTTTTATCTACATAAATAAATCCATATCTTTTTTCCATTTCACCTGTACTTGCTGATACGAGGTCAATAGGTCCCCAAGGACAATATCCCATGAGTGTAACACCATCTTCATCTACAGCTTTTTTCATCTCAGCAATATGTTCAGAGAAATATTTTATGCGTGTATCATCTTGCACTACACCTGTTTCATCTGGATATTCATGTAAACCAATTCCGTTTTCAACAATCATCATTGGTAATTCATAACGTTCAGAAATCACGTTTAACATATAACGTAATCCAACTGGATCAATTTGCCAACCCCAATCAGAAGCTTTTACATATGGATTTTTAACTTCTTTACCCATATGTTCTTTACCTTCGGGATCATATTCACTGACAAAACTCATGTAATATGACAAAGCAAAATAATCTACTTTTCCACGTTCTAAAATATCAAAATCGCCATTTTCAATTTTAATATTATAACCTTTATTTTCCCATTCTTTTAATATATACATTGGATAATGTCCTCTGCATTGTACATCTGAGAAAACAAATGTACGATCCATCTCTTTCAATGCTGCCATTTGGTCCATTGGTTTACAAGTTGCTGGATATACTGGAGACATTGCTAACATACAACCAATTTGAAAATCTGGATTAATTTTATGACCTTCAATAACAGCTAATGCAGATGCCACAAATTCATGATGAGCTACTTGATATAAAACCTCATATCTATTTTCACCATCTTTATAAAGTACACCTGAATTTGTAAATGCTGTAAATTCAGTATTTACATCTCTTTGATTATTAATTTCATTAAATGTCATCCAATATTTAACTTATCTTTATAACGTTTAAAAACAGTAACTGCAAAACGTACAAAGAAATCTACTAATTTACGATTACGCCATCCGCCATATTTAGTTACTAAATTATATGGCATTTCAAAATGAGATAAAGTAACAATTGGTTCCATTCCATAACGATGAAGTGTATCAAAAAGATCATCATAAAATTTTAAACCAGCTTCGTTTGCTTCAACTTCATCACCATTAGGAAAGATACGTGTCCATGCAATACTTGTACGAAAACATTTAAATCCCATTTTAGCAAGCAATGCGATATCTTCTTCATAATGATGATAAAAATCTATAGCTTCATGATTTGGATAAATCTTTCCTGGAACAACACCATCTGTAATTTCTCTAGGTTTATTTGGTCCACCCAAAGTCATTACATCAGCTACGCTAATTCCTTTTCCGCCTTCTTGCCAACCGCCTTCAAGTTGGTGGGCAGCTACTGCGCCACCCCATAAAAAACCTTTTGGAAATCCCATTTTTATTCTCCTTATTTTACGTTTATTTTACGATAAACATCTATAAATTCTTGTGCGATAATTTTAAAACCTTCTGCACTCATCAATTGGTCTTCTGCATGTAAAATCAATAAATTGACTACATTATCACCAGATGCTTCTTTTTGCAATAATTCATTGTGTTTATCATGACCTTCAATAAATACTTTTTCACCTTCGGCAATTAATTCTTCTGCTTTTTCATAATTGCCTTTTTTAGCTTCACTAATTGCTTCTATATAACAACTACGTGCTGTTCCCACAGAAGAAATAATCTCGAATGCTATTAATTCTAAACCTTCCATTACTTACTCTCCCTTAGTCTTTCATTAAACTTTTAGCAAATGCTAAAGCACCTTTACCATCCATACGACCATACATACGCATTTCAATAGCATCAACAGGTACACCTGGTAATTCTTTTGCAATTTTGTCTTTAGAAAAACGAATTTGTGGACCAAGTAATACTACATCAGCATCTGAAGCTTTTTCCACTGCTTCTGCTGCTGAATAGGCAGCTATTTCACAATCATAATTTTCAGCTTTTGCTGCTTCCTGCATTTTTTTTACTAACATACTTGTAGACATACCAGATGCACATAATAAAACAATCTTTTTCATAATAAATTACTCCTTTTATCTATAAAATTATCTTTAAAATATTATTTATCAAAAATGGAAATCTACTTGTGTACGAATGAAATCACGTTTATATTGCTGATCTTTTTCTCCATAAATACCACTATACATATCAGCAATTTCATACATTGTTTCCCATTCTATATTTTTGGCTGGTACATATTTAAAACCAAATACCCATCCTTTAGAGCCTGGTTTCAATAAGCCCCATTCTTCATCACCCATAATATTTCCATGACGACCATAGTCAAACCAACGTGTATAAAGTTGGAAAGAACCTGGATCATTTAAGTTAGTCCAACGATAATTCAAACGAATAGATTTACTTGTATTTTCATCAATATCAAAAATATGTTGCGTTCCATCTGAAGCCCATTCAGCTACACGTTCTTTTTCAGCATTTGTAAGCACATAATCACCAATAAGTGTGATATTTTTCATCGGATTCCACATTGCACTCAATACCAATCCATGTGAACCAAAAGTATTTACTAATGGTTTATTTCCATTATATGGGTCATATCCTGGAGATTCATTTTTATCAATATCTAGTTGGGCATATGCTAAATTAATTTGTAAATTATCAGAAACAGGACCTTGTACGCCTAATCCGTACATAGCAAAATCATAACCTGCATCAGTTGGTTTTTGATAAAATGCTAATGCTTTCAAACCATTATTATCTAATGGATAATCCAAAACTATACCATCTGTTTCATTTCCTAATAAAACATTTTGAAAACCTAATCCACGCCATCTACGACCTACATCAACATGTAATTTATCAATATTACCTTCTGCCCAAACACGCTGAATTACACCGTCCTCATCACCATGACCTTCATGATATTTTACATCACCAGCGGATGTTACATATCGAGCATAACGTTGATTTGTTTCGCTTTCAAAATTAAAATTCCAATCATCATTAACTTTAAATTTACCTTTTAAATCAAGATAAAAACGATTATTATCATTTTGGTCATTATAACCTTTGATATTGTCATTATCCCAAGATACTCTACCAAAACCACTAATTTTAAAACGTTCTGCGTCTTCTTTTAATTTGGAAATATCGGATGTATTTTTATCAATTTGTGATTGCATTTGCTTCAAATCTTCGCTAAATTCTTCTTTTAATTGATTTAATACAGCTTTATCTCCTATATCTCCTTTATCTGATTTCATAGCATTAGCCACTATACTTGCCATTTCATAACGTGTCATTGTTCGATTTCCCTGAAATGTTCCATCTTTATAACCTTCAATGACACCATGTTGAGCTAAATAATCAAGTGCTTCATAAGCCCAATGACCTTTAGGAACATCACTAAAACTATCTACATTTGCATTTATATTTTCATTATCAGTAACACTAACTTTATTTTCTGAAGAAACTTTATCTGCATCAGATGTTGATTGCGCAAAAGATGTACCTGTTAATCCTAAAAATATTCCCATAGAAATAGCTAACGCTTTATTTTTCTTTAATAGCATCAATACATTCGCCCCCAAAATTAATTCTCTCTAATATACAATCTCTCAAAAAATAATTTAATAATTATTCTTCTTTTTTATCTTGTTCTTCTTTTAATTCATCTTGTTCTTCTTTTAACATTGCTTTATCTTGTGCTCGTACAAATGGAAAATATATTGCTGTAGAAATAGCTAAGTTTATTATCTGTACAACAGCACCTTGCCAACCATTAAGTAAAAATCCTGCAATTATTGGAGGTGTTGTCCATGGTACTTGAACGGCACTAAAAGGAGACATAAAGCCCATACTGATTGAAAAATATGTTACAAATAATGCTATTAAAGGTACTAACACAAATGGAACGAGTAAATATGGATTAAATACAATTGGCAAACCAAAGATAAGAGGTTCATTTATATTAAATAAACCTGGTACAAATGCCATTTTTAATAAAGATTTCATTTGTTGAGATTTAACAGTAAATATACCTGATAATAAAAGTCCTAATGTCAAACCACAACCGCCACTTTTTACAAATACGTCATTGACTTGAGCAGTTATAATTTTAGCTTCTGGATTATTTATAAGAGACATACCTATATCTATAAGATGCTGATTATCTAAAGAATTTGCTATCAATAATGGACTTACTACACCACCGACAACATTTGGTCCATGAACACCAGCCCAAAACAAAATGCCCTGTAAAGCAACAATCACTGAGCCACCAGCTAATGTATCAGAAAGTCCTTGCAATGGTGTCTGAATAATTTTAAAGATTAATTCTGGTAATGTAATAGCTCCAAGATAATGACAAAGTCCGTATAAAACAGAAGCTACTGTAAAAAATATCATACCAGGTACTAACGCAGTAAAAGCTCTTGCTACACCTTGTGGTACAGAATCTGGCATTTTTATACCAACATTATTTTTTTCACAATAACAGAAAACATATGATACAAAAAAGCTATAATAATTGCTGTTATAACACCATTACTACCAACCCAAGCTTTTGGTATAATATCTCCTACTAATTGACCATTTTCAGTTACTAATGATGGTGGCATTAATATTAACAATGTTGATAAAGCTAATATAGATGCCATACTAGCATCGCAACCTTCATTGCCTACAAATTTGTATGTAATTGCGACTACAACAATTAAAGCTAATACATTAAATGTACCACCCGCTACAGCATTAAATGGTGCTGTCCAATCATTACCAAATATGGATGCCATAAATTCTCCATATCCAGGAATTGGTAAGTTTGCAATCAACAAAAATACTGAACCACAAATAGTAAATGGTGTAGTCATAATAAAACCATCACGTAATGCTACTACAGCACGTATTTGTGCAAACTTGCTCATAACTTCGATAAAGCTATCAAAAAGTTTTTGTTTATCCATTTAGAATTTTCTCCTTTTCTTATACATAATTTTTTGAACTTTCCTTAAGGCAATTTTAATATATCATTAACAAAATACTGTTTCAATAGATATTGGCTAATACAAAACAATGATACAATATCATATAAAAAAATCTTTCCCACTTGTAGCAATGATACGAATTGTTTGAAAATAATCAAAATAACAATAAAAACTGCTTATTTTAAATGTTATCTACATCAAAATAAGCAGTTTTTATTTTCATCTTAATAACGAAAATGTTTATTTAACCATTGTTCTTTTTGTTGCGAATCATGATAATCTAAACGCGTCATAAGCATGGTAAACATTATGTCTGTAACATATTTTGCACCTAAAAGAAAAACTCTAGGTCCTAATTCTTCCATTTGCTTCACACTTGCTACAGAAAAAACTACATCTGCTAAACTAGCTATTTCTGACTTAGGTGATGCTGTAATCAAAATAAAGGAAATTCCCCGTAATTTTAATAAACGAGCAATATCTAATAACATACGATTATTCCCTGTACGACTTATGATAAATCCCAAGTGATCTTTTGAAGCACTAGTTGCCTGTAAATATTGCATAGTCATTGGAGAATGTACACTTGAGCATTTATTAGCCATGATAAAACCAGTTGAAGCAATTCTTGCTATATCTAAATTATTATCCATAGCATAAAAATCAATATGTTTAGATTTTATAAAAAGATTTAGAGCTTTTAAAAAATCTTCTGGATTAAGCATGTTCCTTGTTTCTTTTAGTGTATCAATTTCAATAGCTGTTACTTTATCAATTAATGAATGTATACTATCTTTAGTTGATACAACAAGTTCTTCACCTTTTGGATGATTGATATATTGCATCATTTCAGCTAAAAATTGAACTCTAAATTCTGTATATCCACTAAAACCTAATTTTTGACTAAAACGCACAATAGCAGCTGAATTTGTATACGTATTTTTACCCAATTGTCTAGTTGACATTCCAGCTAATTTCCTAAAATTTGCTAATAAATATGTTGCAATCATTATTTCTGTTTCAGAAAATCTTTTTGTTCTTGTAATATTTTTATTAAATTTGTCACATAAAACCCTCCAATCTTTATTTATATTTATCAAAATATAGCTTATATATTAATATTATTTAAAATTATAGTCAATAAAATTTATAATCAAAAAATCCTAGAGCATAAACTCTAGATTTTTATTTCATTAATTAAATTATCAATATAAAAGATGTGTTATTACATAACCTACACAGCAACCAACTGTGATACCAATAAAACCTGGAATGATAAAGCTATGATTGATTACAAATCTACCAATTCTTGTTGTTCCAGAACGGTCAAAACCAATGCAAGCCAAATCTGATGGATATGTTGGCAAGAAGAAATAACCATAGCAAGCAGAAATAAATGAAATGATAATAAGTGGGTCAACACCTACACTTAATGCCATAGGCACTACAATAGCTAATGCTGCTGCCTGAGAATTTACCAATTTAGATATTAAGAATAAAACAATTGCATAAGTCCAAGGATAATCTAAAACAATCTGTCCCAATGTTTCTTTGAATTCTGGTAAATAAGCACCAAAATAAGTTTCTGCCATCCATGCTACACCATATACAGAAACGATAGCAACCATACCTGATTTAAAAACAGAACCATTTGTTACATCACTAACTTTAACTTTGCAAACAAGTAAAATAAGTGCTGCAATAACCAACATACAAAGCTGAATTGTTGGTGTCATCGAAAGTGGTACCCATGCACCTTTAGCATTTGGTACGAGTGGTAATAATTCTTTAGGAAAGCTACCAAATAAAGCGATTACAACGATACCTAATAAAAAGATAAATGTAGCTTTATAAGCACTAGGTGGTAATTTTACTTCAGCATTATTTTGAGCTTGTTCTTCATAGATATAAGCTCTTTGTTCTGGATCTCTTAATTTAGCCTGGAAAATTTCATCTTTTGCTAAGTCTTTGCCTCTTTTTAAGCTCCATAAGCCTGTTACTAAAACACCGCAGAATGTAGCTGGAATAGAAACCATTAAAATTTGTACCACACCTAATGGATGAGTTGTCCCTGCTAGCATTGCCACCATGGATACTACAGCTACAGAGGCAGGCGATGCACAAATCCCCATCTGAGAAGCAACAGAAGCTGCTGCCATTGGTCTTTCTGGTCTGATATTTTGCTTGATAGCAATATCATAAATAATTGGAAACATAGTATATACTACGTGACCAGTACCACAAAGAACAGTTAAAAACCATGTAGTAATCGGTGCAAGTACAGTTATTTGTTTTGGGTTTTTACGCAATAATTTTTCAGCATATTTTAGCATTACATCGAGCCCTTTGAAGCTTGCAAAAATCCTGAACAAGTAACTACCGCCATAATTGTGAGCATTACATCAATTGGTGGTTTTCCTGGTACTAAACCAACAACAAATACAAAGAATGTCAAACCAATACCGGATACAGCAGCTAATCCTAAGCCGCCAAAACGAACACCAATAACAAGACAGGCAATAAGAACTATAAATCCTAAAATTTCCATACAAAAACTCCTTTCATTTTGTATACATCATACTAAATACCTGTTCTGAAATAATAGATTATTTATACAATTCAGTCCAGTTAATATTATAACATAAAAAAAAATTTATTGTATAATATTTATATATATAGGGCAAATTTAATTGCCTATATATTTTTAAAATGATTATACTATTTTAAAACCTAATTCTTGTATCATCTTCATATCTGTATCAATAGAAATACCACTTGTTGTGAGCATATCACCAGAAATAACAGCATTGGCTCCTGATTGCAAACAAGCTTTACCTTTATCTGTAAATAATCCTCTACCACCAGCTAGACGAATAAATAAATCCGGTAAAATAAAACGATAAATAGCTACTATTCTTTGCATATCTTCATCAGTAAGTGGCTTATTATGTTCGTATGGTGTTCCTGGTATAGGATTTAGACGATTTATAGGCACAGAATTTACATTTAAATTTCGTATTTCTAAAGCCATATCTATTCTATCTTCCATGGTTTCACCTATTCCCATGATGCCCCCACTACAAACACTCATACCTGCTCTTTGCGCTGCTTTTATTGCTTCTACTTTATCTTCAAAAGTGTGCGTAGTACAAACTTTATCAAAATGATTTCTTGAAGTTTCTAAATTGTTATGAATTCTTTCTACGCCCACATCATTTAATTTTTTAAATTGAGCTTCATTCAATAAACCACCAGAAACACATAATTTTATTTTGCATTTTTTATGTACTTCATCTAAAGAATTTGCCAATTTATCTATTTCTTCATCACTTAATCTCTTGCCTGAAGTTACTACTGCATAACGTGCCACGCCTTTACTATAATTATACTGTGCTTCTTCTAAAATAGGCTTTGTATTTAATAATGGATAAGTTTCTATTTTTGTAGTATAATGAGCTGACTGTGCACAATATTTACAGTCCTCGGAACATCTACCAGATTTTCCGTTAATGATAGTACAAATATCAAAATCATCACCACAAAAATGTTTTCTTATCTCATTAGCGGCTGTAGATAATTCATCTAATGGAGCTTTCACTAAATCTAAAGCTTCTTGTTTATTAATTCTATAACCATTTAATATTTTTCTTTTAAATCATTTACACAATTCATTTATTATCACCTTAAATCTTTTATATAAATATAATTAAACCATTATATTTATATAATGTCAACTTTTAAAAATTTTAGGTTAACGCATTATATAATCATTTAAGAAAGGAATTTTATGAACTCAACAGATATTTTACAAACACATGGTGCAAATCTCTATGAAATCACTTTTAACCTATTATCTAATTCTAAATTAGAAGAATTTATCCCTAATAAAATAGTACAATTATTATTAAACCTGATATAAAATATATCAATAATACACTATACTCTACTTCTCCAGTAATCTTAACTACAATAATCAAATACCTACAAGACAATAATTTTACTAATATCAATCTTGCATTAGGTTCTTTAATCGATGATGATTTAGAACAATTATTAATAACTTGTAAATACGATAAAATTGTAGATAAATTAAACATTCCTGTATATGGTCTTAAGGATAAAGATTACACTACAAAAACCATTGGTGGTATCGAATATAAATTAATAGATAAAGTCATCAATGCCGACTTTTTTATTAATTTAGTTACTTCTTCACCAAATGAAACAACTATACTACACAATGCATTACAGGCTATGCAAAATATCTTGCACACCCAAAATCGCTCTTTATTCACTACAGACAATTTTTATAAAGCAATCTGCTTTTTAAATTATTTAATTAAAGCTAACTTCACATTAGTAGAAATAGATAGTTTATCTGATATCCAAGCAGATAAACATATGTATGCTACTATAGATAATTTATTAGCTGATGCTTACTATGCTCAAAATCTAGGCTATAAAGCATTTGATATCGAATATATTGAGCTAGCTTCTAAATTAAATATCGGTTGTGCTGACATCAATAAAGCTAATATCATTAATTTAATAGATAATACTGTTACTTGTGATAATAATTCAAAATTAATCTCTCATATCAATGCTTCTAGCCCTTGTGAGCAATGTTATCAAAATTTACTGCAAGCACTCTCCTTATTAGATAAAGATAATTTACTTGATAAATTACCTACAAAATTATTTATCGGTCAAGGTTGGCGAGAATTTAGCGAAAATGGCATTGGCATAGGTCGTTGCACTAGCAAATTTGAAAATTATGTTAGAGGTTGCCCACCAAGCCCTCAAAAAACTTATGAATTTCTAAAAGAATTTATTTGTAATAATCAAAATGCATAAAGAATAAATAAAAGCTCTATAAGTTAAATACTACAAATAACTTATAGAGCTTCTTTTTTATTATATTATTATATTAATATATCAATACCATCTTGTTAATGGTAATTCATTATTTACGCCTTTAGTAACTAAAATTTGATGTAAATCTATACCACCTATATGGAAATTTGCTGCACAGGCATTTAAATATAAATCCCACATGCGAATAAATTTTTCATCAAACATTTCACTGATTTTATCTAAATGATTATGAAAATTATCTGCCCAATAAAGTAAAGTTTTTTCATAATGGCGACGCAAATTTTCAATATCGAGAATATGGAAATCATCATTTCCCATACTAGAAACGATTTCTCTAAGACTTGGTATCACTCCACCTGGGAAAATGTATTTTTTCATCCAACTATCAGTTCCATTTCTTTTAATTGACTGATGAAATGCAATAAATACAAACCCTTATCTTTTAATACTGCATTTACACAATCATTGAATAGCTGATAATTTTCCCTGCCAACATGTTCTAGCATACCTACACTAACAACTCTATCAAAACGTTTTCCCCATTTTGGTAAATCTCGATAATCCATCAATTCAACTGTTAAATAATCTTCTAAATGTTCTTTTTGTATACGCGATTTAAATTCTTTATATTGTTCACGACTTAAAGTAATACCCGTACCTTTTACCTTATATTTTTTAGCAGCTTCGATGAGTAAAAAGCCCCAACCACAGCCAATATCTAATAAGCTCATACCTTCTTTTAAATATAATTTCGATAAAATATAATCCACTTTATTCACTTGTGCTTGATATAAAGTATCATCTTCATTTTTAAAATAAGCACAAGAATAACTCATTGTTTCATCTAACCATAATTTATAGAAATCATTACCTATATCATAATGAGATTGAACTTGCTTTTCTTGACTTTCTTTAGAATTAGATGGATGAATTATTTTATCTAGCAAAGTTTCATTTAAAGAAAATTTATCCATTTGACCTAAAAAATGAATTAAAGCATCATATAAATTTCCTTCAATGATTAAATCTCCATTCATATAAGCTTCACCTAAAGCGATAGACGTACTATTAAGTAAATCCATTATAGGTATTGTCTTTTTAAAGTCCACTACAAAAGTTGGTTCACCTTTACCTACTAAATATTGATTATCTTTAAATTTTAAAAGAAATGGATTTTTATCAAATTTATTAAAAAAATGAATCATAGCCTTTTCTTCTAATTTATCAAACATAATAGCACCTCTCAATATCCTTCATAAAAAACTATAAACTACTAATATAAATTAGTAGTTTAAAATTTCACAAATAGTATTATTTTTAAGTTACTAATATATAAATATTTGATTAGTTAACTTTACACTTATACTATACCTGTCTATAACTATTGTCAATTAGATAAAATCTAATGAGTTTGATAAAAAAATTTTAGGTTTGTTTTCGACAATAAAAAAATGCTTTTTAAAATCTAGATTTTTAATCTGGACTTTAAAAAGCATTCTTAAATCTATATAAAAACTCTTTATTAAGAGTTGAATAACCATGGTGACGCGTATGGGATTCGAACCCATGAAGCGCCGTGAAAGGGCGGTGTCTTAACCACTTGACCAACGCGCCATATTTAATTTTTCTACAGACATAAAAAAAAGCTGATATCACATTGGTATCAGTTCATTCTTTAAATTAATGGTGCGGTTGATGGGACTTGAACCCATACGACCATTGATCACTACCCCCTCAAAGTAGCGCGTCTGCCAATTCCGCCACAACCGCATATACTCTTTAATGGTGCGGCCGAGTGGATTTGAACCACCATGAGGTATCCCCCACTAGCGCCTGAAGCTAGCGCGTCTGCCATTTCGCCACGACCGCAAAGGGCAAAAATAACAAATGATGGTGATTGGTGCCGAGGACCGGAATCGAACCGGTACGGTTATCACTAACCGCGGGATTTTAAGTCCCGTGCGTCTGCCAGTTCCGCCACCCCGGCATTATTCACTTCTTTGTTCTCGTCGAGAACATTTAATATGTTACCATATCGTTTTGTTCTTGTCAAGAACTTTTTTAAGTTTTTTTCAAACTTTTTTGATGGAGCGGGTGATGGGAATCGAACCACGTAACTAGCTTGGAAGGCTAGGGCTCTACCATTGAGCTACACCCGCATTTCATGGAGCTGGCGAGAGGAATCGAACCCCCAACCTGCTGATTACAAGTCAGCTGCTCTGCCAATTGAGCTACACCAGCATATTATAAAATGGTGCCTCAGAGCGGAATCGAACCACTGACACGGGGATTTTCAGTCCCCTGCTCTACCGACTGAGCTACCGAGGCAAATAAAAATGGCGACCCGAAGGGGACTTGAACCCCGTGACCTCCGCCGTGACAGGGCGGCATTCTAACCAACTAAACTACCGGGCCGTAGTGGTGGGCGATAACAGGATCGAACTGCTGACATCTTGCTTGTAAGGCAAGCGCTCTCCCAGCTGAGCTAATCGCCCAAATATGGTGACGCGTATGGGATTCGAACCCATGAAGCCGCCGTGAAAGGGCGGTGTCTTAACCACTTGACCAACGCGCCATTGTAATGGTGGCTCACCCGAGATTCGAACTCGGGACACCCTGATTAAAAGTCAGGTGCTCTGCCAACTGAGCTAGTGAACCGTATTGCGTTGTTGTCGCTTGACAACGTAGATTATTATATAGAACTTTGAAACAAATGTCAACACTTTTTTTGAAAAAAATTAAAGTTTTTTTGCTTTGGAAAAAAAGGGGCTAAAACCCTTGTTAAATAAGGATTTTAGCCGTGCTACCTTTTTCATGATTTTTGGTGATTTGAATTTGTTTATCAATTTTTTCTTTTAATTCATCTACATGAGAGATGATACCGATTAATTTATTTCCTTGAGATAATTGAGAAAGAACTTTGATTGCTTGAGCAAGTGATTCACTATCTAAAGAGCCAAAACCTTCATCAATAAACATAGTATCTAAATGAATACCACCAGCAAAAGATTGGATTTCATCGGATAAACCGAGAGCTAAAGATAAGGAAGCTTTGAAGGACTCGCCACCAGATAGAGTTTTTACACTGCGAGTCGTGCCGTTGTAGTGGTCGATTACATCTAATTCTAAACCAGTTTGCGAGCGAAGTTGTTCACTTGATTTACAGCGCACTAATTCATATTGACCTTGTGTCATCATCATCAAACGAGTATTAGCTCGTATTAAAATTCGATCGAAATAATGCATTTGTACATAAGTTTCAAGCATGATGCGTTCTTTGCCGGCAACTGAACCTGTAGCTGTAGTGTAGAGTGCTTGTATATTGCTATAAAGGGATTGTTTAGTATCTAATAGTTCGATTTTTTTCATTAATTTTTGTTGAATTTGGTGATTAGTAGTAATTCGAGTATGCAGTTTTTGTATTTGAGGCATTAAATTTTCTTTTGTTGCTAAATATTCTTGTTGAATTTTTTCTAATTCGTTTAAATCATAATTTTGAGGTGTGAGTTGCGTTTGTAGTGAGGCGATTTTAGCTTTGATTTCTACAAGTGATTGATTTAATATATCAAATTCAGTTTGAGCAGTAGCGAGATTTTGTTGTAAATAATTTTGTGTTTGTTTATATTTTTGAAGTTGCTTTCTAGCATCATTTTCATCAGTGAATAAAAGAGCTTTAGTTAAGGTATTGATTTCAGTCGTTAAGATTTCAATATCTGTATTTTCTTTGACTATAGAAGCATTTAATGTTAGAAGTTTTTGCTCTAAATTTTTTTGCAATAATAGATTTTTTTCTAATTGTGCATTTAAGTTTATTTGTTTTTGGCTTAATTTATTTAACTGGATTAATTGCTTATCAAGCTGATTTTTTTCGTTTAGAAGTTCACATTTTTTTATTTCTACATCATGAAAGATAGTTTTTTGAGTGAAGTTACCTAAAATATTTTCTGCTTGTGCTTTTATTTCCATAAAAAGATTATGCAATTTACCATTTAATTCGCTAGCTAATTGGGTAATTTCATTCAATTTTTGGGAGAAAATATCGCATCTATTTTTTAATTGTTCAAGTTCTGCTTGAGTTGGTGCCAACGTAGATATTTTGGCTAATTGTGGGTGATTTGTAGAACCGCAAACAGGGCAAGGCATGTATGGTTTTAAATCTTTGGCTAAAATGCCTGCTTGTTCTGCCAAAAACAAGTGATTTTGTTGATTATAAATTTGTTCTAATTCAGCAACTTTTGCCTGTTGTTGTTGCCATTTTGTCTTATATTCTTTGTGTTTTAAAGATGTTTGTTTATATTCTTCAAGTAGTATAGAGAGTTTTGTTAAATTTTGTAGTCGTTGATTATTTTCTTTTTGTGCAGAATTTGTTTGTTCAATCTGTACATTTACATCTGTTAGATTTTTTAAATCTGTTTGTATATCATTTATAGTTTGCGTTAATTTTGCTAAAGTGGCTTCATCATTTGCCATTTGTTGTTGTTTGCTTTGCAATGCTTTTTTTGCTGTTTGTAAGAGATTTTGTTGTTCAGATATATATTGATATTTAGGCAATTCTTCTGTTAATTTGGCAATATTTACATTTAATGAAGTGGATTTTACTTCAAAATCTTTTTCTACTAGGGATAATTTTTCTTGAATGCTAGGGAGCATTTTTGCTTTAGCTGTTAATTCTGATTGATATTCATTGATTTTTGTTGTATCTGCTGTTGATTAATAGCAGTATTTATAATTTTTTCATTTTCTTTGATATTTTGTTCTAAAACTGTAAAATCTTTTTCTAATTGTTTTAAATCATTTTTATCTTGATTAATAATTTGTTCTAAATTTACAAGGCAATCTTTAGGCATCAATGGATTAAAGTCATAATTCGTATTTTCAGGAAGTATGATTGTTTCTATATATTGCTTAATACTGTTATTAATCAAGAGAAAATCTTTTTTGAGGGCATTGAAGCGTTCTTTTAATTTTTCTTGTAATTGTTGATATGGTTTAGTATTGAAGATTTTGCGGAAAATATCACTGCGTTCTTTCGTCGAAGCATGGATTAATTTTAAAAATTCTCCTTGAGCAATCATGGCTATTTGTGTGAATTGATTTACATCAAGACCAATTAATTCATTTATGGCAGAGTTCACTTCTTTTATGCCTGTTATTGGCTGTTGATTGGGTGGATAAAATTCTGCTTGAGCTTTTTCTTTGACGAAGCCATTTCCTTTTTTGGCAGGGCGAAGATATTCAGGATTACGGCGAATCGTGTATAATTCATTGTTATATGAAAATATCATTTCTACAAATGTAGGTATGTTTTTATCGGCATATTTACTGCGAAGCATTTCATTTTCGCGGATACCACCACTAGTATGACCATAGAGGCAAAAGTAATTGCATCAAAAATTGTAGTTTTGCCTGCACCTGTATTGCCACTGATTAGATAGATACCTTTATTGCCTAATAGACTCATATCCAATTCACATTTATCAGCATAGGCCCCAAAAGCTGATATAGTTAATTTTAAAGGACGCATTATTTTCCCTCCCAGATATCTTGAATTAATTCTTGTAAAATATCTATTTGATTATCATTTAAATTTTGATTATTTTGTTTGTAATATAATTCTTCAAAGAGATTTAATGGCGTTTTTAAATTTGTAATATCTGTAGTTTCGATATTTTGAACTGTCTTGGTGCGAAGATTATCATATGTCAGTTGCATGATATTAGGATAGATAGAACGCAAGCGATTGATGGCATCAGGAATATCTTCTTCATCAGTGAGTGTTATGGCTAAATAATCATCTGTATTTGTCTGTTCATAATTGCTCTTTAGCGTTAATTCTGCATAAGAGCCTTTTAATTTACGCATATCATGAAGAAATGAAAGTTTTTTTTCATAAATGGTCAATTTGTTTTTTTGTGGAAAATCAAGGATAGTAACAGTTTTTTCTTGATTAGCTTCGGAAAAAGAATATTTTAATAAAGTTCCACAATAACGAATTTTTTCGCTTAAAATATTTTGCGGTGTATGCAAATGACCAAGTGCTACATAATCAAAATCTTGAAATAATTGGGCATCGACATTATCTATACCGCCGACGATTATTTCCTCGGAGTCGCAAGTGTAAGCACCTGTTACGAATTGATGAGCGATTAGAATATTGCGTTCATCTAGATTTAAAGATATTTGCTTTAGAGCTACTTTTACTGCCTGATTGTAAGAGGTGATTTCTTCTTCAGGAAAATAACTTCTCACAATAGCTGGTTTGATAAATGGCAAAAGATAAAAATTGATACTGCCATGTTCATCTTTTAAGGTAATATGAGAGATTTTGCCATCATAGATTGGTGAGATAAAAATATTATTGTCTTTAAATAAATTCGCTCCAAAAGCTACACGTTGGGCACTATCATGATTACCGCTGATAATAAAAACGGGCAGATGTAACTCTGCCCAAGATGTTAAAAATTCATCAAATAATTGTATAGCTTGATTGGTAGGAACGGATTTATCAAATACATCACCAGCAATCATAACAGCGTCAATAGCTTCTTCTTTTGCTATTTGAAGTATTTGTTTATGGATATGCTTTTGGTCTTCATATAGAGAAAAACCATTGAGATTTTTACCGAGATGAAGGTCGGACAAATGCATGATTTTCATAAAGTATCCCTTTCCAAAATTAAATATATTAAGATTTATTTTTCTAATTGTATAGTGGCAAAAGTACGACCACATTCACAAGTATGTTTATAATCAATAGAAGCTGTGAGTTTAGTTTGGAAGCGAATAATAGGCATTGCTTCAAATGTTAAAGGAGTAATGACTAATTTATTATCAACAACTTCTGGATAGAGATAATCATCTTGTACATGAACATGATTATGTTCACAAGTGAAAATGATACCTGCAAAGCCAAAGTACTTAGACATATAGACTTTAGCTAATGGATGATGGAAATGATGTTCGATTTCATCAAGTGTTGTATCTTGGAAATTATCAATTAAAACAATGATTTTTGGCGGTAAGTGCTCAACATTTCGTTCAATCATAGTTTTTAAATTTTTAGCACTGATGATTAAAGATGTAGCATTGAAAATGCCAATAACATCAATAGCAGCATCTACGCTATTACAAGGAAGTACTGTAGCACCTAATGCTTCAGCTGCATAATGTAAGTCCAATAAATATTGAGAGCTATAATTACCACAGATAATCAATGTTGATGTTTTATTGATATCATTGCTAGCTAAAGGTCTGATAGCGATATCGATATTGCGTGCAATATCGTCTGCTGTAAAACCGCGATATAAACCGCTGATTGTTCGGTTAAAACGCAAAGTCTGACTAAGTGGGCCTGTTAATAAATCAAAGGCAGATGCTTGAATAAGTTCATCTCTAGTCGTTACAGGGAGATTTCTTATATCAGATAAAGTTTTTATATCTTCAGCATGAATATCAAGACCATTGTATTTCTTTTTGTAGAAAGAGGATTTTTCTAATGCCCAACGAAGATTTTTGCGAAAGCGTTGTAAAATGAGTTCAACTTTTTCTTCAGTTGGCATCATTTCTACTCTGGGATTGATGACCATGATTTATTCTCCTTTTTGATAATGACTGAAATTACCAATGACGATATCAGGGAATTCTTCGTGTAATTGGCGAATAAATTCTTTAGTGCCGATAGCTTTAGTAAATGGTGGCATGATTTCGGCAAAAGCATCAGGATCGATATTTAAATTGCGAATTTGAATCATATCTACAGGATTTTCATGTAAAAATTCTTTCCATGCTTTAAATTCACTTTCACTATCATTAAAGCCAGGGAAATAAAGCATATTTAAAGAAATATGCACGCCATGTTCATGAGCGTAGCGAATGGATTCTTTTACATTATCAAGTTCATAACTACCGCGATAATAAGCTTTGTAATTTTCAGGAATAGCACTGATAATACTTACACGCATACTATCAAGACCAGCATCAACAATGCGTTTGATACCTTCTGTATAGCCGGCATTAGTATTTATATTGATTTGACCTTTGTCTGTTTTTTTGCGGATTTTTTCAATAGCAGGCACGATATTGTCTACAGCAAGAGAAGGTTCACCTTCACAGCCTTGACCAAAACTGATAATGGCGTCTGGTGCAGTTTCTAAATGATAGATACCGATTTGAGCAATTTCTTTTGGTGTAGGACGGAATTTTATGCGACTTTGTGGAGATGGACAGCATTCAGCAGGCTGAAGAGAGATACAGCCAAAACAATTAGCATTACAAACTGGAGAAGATGGAATACCAGCTTCCCAACGGCGATAAAATAGATTTTGAGCTGTGCAACAATGCCATGTCAAAGAACAATTACCTAAATGTTCAACAAGGCGATTGTCTGGTAAATCTTTTTGAACGCGTTTAACTAATTTATGCAAATTGCGAGTATTGTAATGAGCAGGATCCCATTTATCATTTTCATCAGTGTACATAGCTGCTACATAAAGTTCATCTTTATAGACAACAACAGCAGTATAGCCATAAAGTGGGAGCATTTGAGCGTCATCTTCTTTTTTGAAAGCTGGCATATATAAACGAGTATAACCAGCAGGCAAGATGGCAGCTACGGCATTGCCCATGATAGGCATGATTTCATCACCGTATTTGGCAAGTGGTAAACGATCTGGTAAAAACATTAAATCAGCAGATTCTGGAAGTGGAATTAAATCATCTGGGGAAAGTTCGATGATATCTGTTCCAGTTCTAGCTAAAGCTTGGAAACCTTTTGGGGCATCTAGGATATTACCATCTTCATCAGCATATAATGCACGAATATCAGCCATTATTTTTATCCTCCTGTTTTACTTTATTTTTCTTTGCTTTTTTAGGATTGTATTTATTCATAGCCATATCGACAGAATCATTAACGATACATTCTACAGCAGGGATAAGATATTTGATCGCTTCATCTACAGCTGTTTTATCTTCTTGAGGAAATGGAGCAAGAACATGATTTACTACACTCCAACCAGGAAGAGGTCTACCAACACCGAGTCTTACACGTGGGAAATTTTCACTGCCTAAATGAGCGATTAGAGACTTTATGCCATTGTGTCCGCCAGAACTACCTTTTTTGCGAATGCGAATAGTGCCAGCTGGGATATCCATATCATCATGAGCTACAATGATATCTTCTGGAGTTACTTTATACCAACGCATCAAAGGACCAACGGCTTCACCGCTATTATTCATATAAGTTTGCGGTTTAACGAGCAGGATTTTTTCAGTGCCAATGCGACCTTCTGCAATTTGAGCATTGAATTTATCTTTCCAAAGATTTATATTAAGATGCTCAGCTAGTGCATCAACGAGCATAAAACCGACATTATGGCGGGTTTTGGCATATTCATTACCAGGATTGCCAAGACCTACAATTATTTTCATTAAATTACCTCCAAGACAATATATAATAATTAATATTTTAGCATAAAAACAAAACAAAA